>ERZ827469.3059-NODE-3059-length-11561-cov-2.390753_pt1 | contig 11561 bp, 9 predicted proteins | sample MGYA00519917_ERZ827469 | MGnify/ENA primary metagenome ERZ827469 (study PRJEB31778, sample SAMEA3449314) | human gut metagenome | biome: human gut; feature: human-associated habitat; material: faeces | place: United Kingdom | collected 2010/2012 ... | reverse complement strand
TGACGGCCGGTATTCTATGCGTTATTTTAATAAACGCAAACGATTTGCATTTATTTTAAGCGGATGAGATAATATGCTTTTGAAATTTTATTTTTAGGCACATCAGGTTTGTGCAGAAAGGATTTTATTATGAGAAAAAAATTAGCAGTTCTTTTTCTTGGAGCAGCACTGACTGTATCCATGCTCGGCGCATGTGGCGGAAAGGATGCAGCGTCATCTTCTGCATCTGCAGTATCTGCGTCTTCTGCGGCAGACGCATCTTCCGCTTCTGTACAGGATGCATCTAAGGCAGAGAGCAGTACATCCACATCAGATGTTTCAGCAGAAAGCGCATCGGCAGCGGAGACTGCAGGAGAAAGCAGCGCATCAGAGCTGGAAGACGGTACGTATACGGCAGACTTCAATACAGACAGCAATATGTTCCATGTCAATGAAGCAAAAGAAGGAAAGGGTGTCCTGACGGTAAAAGACGGAAAAATGACCATCCACATCAGCCTGGTATCCAAAAACATTGTCAATGTCTTTGTGGGAACAAAAGAAGAAGCACAGGCAGACGGTGCAGAGCTGATCGAGCCGACCACAGATGAGGTAACGTATTCTGACGGAACCACAGATGAAGTGTACGGCTTTGATATCCCGGTAGAAAAACTGGACGAGGATTTCAATGTTGCGATCATTGGTAAAAAAGGAACCTGGTATGATCATGTAGTCAGCGTATCCAATCCGGTACCACAGGAGTAATCCGGGAAAAAACAAAAAGATATCCACAGAAGGTGAACCATTTTGCACCGTCTGTCCACAGAAATTGTGGACAGAGAGGGGAAAAACGGTTCCCTTTGTGGATATCTTTTCTTATTTCTCCGGAAACAGTTTGCAGAACAGAAAACGGATGAAGGGTCCGCAGTACATGAGCTGCCAGAAGAAGGCAACCGGGAAATTTAAGAACGTGGTCTGGAGCCAGACAGCGACAAATTCTTTTCCGGCATTTTTAAACAGCAGTGTTGCAATAAAACTCATAATCGGACACATAATAGCAATAATCATAATGGAAATTGCCAGCGTGATTACGATCGGACGATCCTGCGGTGTTACCATGCAAAAAGCTAATTTGTGAGCCAGATGATCCACGAGGAAAAACTCGAGGATAAAAGCGGCCGGCCACATGATCATCATCTCGTGAAACGCCATCAGAAAGACCTGATTTGTCATTCCGCCGATGTTCATGGAAATGTTGTAGCAGATCATGGCATAGACCATCAGAAAGGACATCATGAGGGTAAATACAACGTTTTGAAATTTTGTTTTTGGCATCGATTGTTCTCCTTTTCTTTGCGTTTTTTGAAAAATGGGCGCAAAAAAGACACATGTGTTGTTCGTTAACCAAGCAATGCACTTGTGCCGTTTCCAATCTGATACCAATTTTTTCTGCAGTTTTTAATTTTGAACCGTCGATTATTATAACGTCTCCGGCGGCGTTTGGCAAGAGGAAATTGAGAAATTTTTTAAAAAGACAGATAAACAAGAAAATTCGATGCGTGCTGGAAGCACGGTTTGGCGAATGGTGCGGGGAACGGCACCGGCGGGAAAAAGAATGGATTGCGAAACGGGAGCGGGATTGCTACAATAGAACATAGTGAAAACAAAGAGAAAACGCAAAAGGAAATCAATATTATGTCAGAGATCAGAAAAATCGAAAACTTTGCGGCGCCGGAGCTCGACGTGTATGCGCGTCTTTCAGAACCGCAGTTATTGCACTATTATGAACCGCAGCCAGGCCTTTTTCTTGCGGAGAGTCCGCGTGTCATCGAGCGTGCGCTGGATGCCGGATATGAACCGGTTTCGTTCCTTGCCGGAAGCGCAGAGCTTGCCGCAAACGAAGCACTCTTTGCGCACTGCCCGGACGCGCCGGTCTATACAGCAGAGACGAAGGTGCTGGAACAGCTCACAGGCTTTGCCCTCACGCGCGGCATGCTCTGCGCGATGCACCGCCGCACGCTTCCGGCTATGGAGGAAATCTGCCGGAATGCCCGCCGCGTGGCGATTCTGGAAAATGTCGTGAACCCGACGAATGTCGGTGCGATTTTCCGTTCCGCCGCCGCGCTTGGCATCGATGCCGTGCTCCTCACATCAGGCTGCAGCAACCCGCTGTACCGCCGCGCCATCCGCGTGAGCATGGGAAATGTCTTCCAGGTCCCGTGGACCGTGCTGCCAGGCGGCAGTTACTGGCCGGAGCAGGGAATTGCTGCACTGCAGGAACTTGGATTTTATACCGTTGCGATGGCATTAAAAGAAGACTCCGTTCCGATGGATGATCCGTCGTTAAAAACGCATGAAAAGCTCGCCATTCTGCTCGGAACCGAGGGTGACGGACTGGCAAGTGATACGATCGCTGAAACAGATGCAACCGTGCTGATTCCGATGACACACGGTGTGGATTCACTGAACGTCGCTGCGGCGAGCGCTGTCGCATTCTGGGAGCTGGCGGGAAGAAGATAAAGATGTTCCGTCGGTACCGGAGATTACGGAATAAAAATAGGATCAGAGATAGATTTTCGGGATGCATATTTTGATGCATCCCTTTTTGAATTTACGAATTTTGAAATTCCTTCCGATACATCTGCGGCGTACATCCCACTTTGTTTCGGAACTGCCGGTTGAAGTTGGAAAGGTTGCGGAAACCATTGTCGTACGCGATTTCGGACACACTCCGCGTCGTACTGCGCAGCGCCTCGCAGGCGGCTTTGATCCGAAGCTGTGTCAGATATTCAACGGCCCCGAGTCCGAAGGTCTGCTTAAAACAGCTCATAAAATAGCTTTTGCTCAAATGCGACAGCCTGGCAAGTTCCTCTATGGTAAGCGGGTCGGCGAAGTGCTCCTGGATATAGGCGAGCACAGGCCGCAGGTTTTCAGCAGCCGCAGGCATGGCGGGACGATCGGTGCAGAGTTCCGGCGATGCGGCGAGCAGATAGAAGAAGCGGAGCAGCTCACTTTTCAGCAGAAGATCGGAGACAGCAGAGTTTTCACGGATGCAGCGGAAAATCTGATGGACGGATGCAGAAAGTGCAGTATAACCGGAATGTTCGGGTGAAATCGGTGCCTGGATGCGGCGCCGGGCGGAGAAAAACGGCTGCAGAATTTCCGTGTAGCTGCGGTCGTCATACCCGCCGATCAGCATATTCTGGTGGAAAACAATCGTATCATAAAACATCGACTCCTGCTCGGCGGGCAGAATGGCATGTACGAGGTTCGGCTGAATCAGAAAAATATCACCGGCATGCGCCGTAAGCAGACGGTCCTCATACTGAAAATACCCCGTTCCGCGTTTGATATAATTCAGCTCCATCTCCCCGTGCCAGTGCAGCGGTACGCCGGGAAAATAGTCGGGCATCCGGCAGTCATAATAACTGTAGGGAACCTGCATGGAGCCGTGCTGGCGTTTTTCTTTCGCAGCAGAAAGCATCATAAAATCCTCCTCCCAAAAGCATGTCCGTAAAATGCCGGAAATGGCAGAGCGCGGCATGCATAAAATCATAGAATAGTATTAGAATGAAATAGGAAATTACTGGTATTTCAGCGGATACAGTAGTAATATATCATATAGAAACACTTGCTGCAACGACGAAAATACAGCAGAAATAAGAGCGAAAGAGGAAAAGAAAAAATGTCAAAATGGTTAGATAACGCAGTATTTTATGAGATTTACCCGCAGTCCTTCAACGACACCAACGCCGACGGAATCGGAGATTTCCAGGGTATCATTGAAAAATTAGACTACATCAAGGAACTGGGCTGCAACGCTATCTGGATCAACCCGTGCTTCCTGTCCCCATTCGGTGATGCAGGATACGATGTCGCAGATTACTGCCGCGTTGCACCGCGCTACGGAACGAATGAGGATCTGAAGAGAGTTTTCGAAGAGGCACACAAACGTGACATGCACGTTCTGCTCGACCTGGTTCCGGGCCATACATCTGTTGAGCATCCATGGTTCAAAGAATCCATGAAAGCAGACCGCAATGAATTTACAGACCGCTACGTATGGACCAATAACGTATGGGAAGCACCGGAAGGAATGGGAAGCCTGCGCGGCATTTCCGAGCGTGACGGCGCCTGCGCCATCAACTTCTTCTCCAACCAGCCGGCCCTGAACTACGGCTTTTATCAGCCGGATCCGGAAAAACCGTGGCAGCAGTCCTTTGATGATGAGGGACCGCAGGCAACGCTGGCAGCGATGGAAGATGTCATGAGATTCTGGCTGAACATGGGCTGCGACGGCTTCCGTGTCGATATGGCGGGCTCCCTGGTAAAGAACGATCAGGAAGGCAAAGGAACCATCCGCCTGTGGCAGCAGGTACGAAAATTTCTCGACGCCGAGTTCCCGGATGCAGCCATGGTATCCGAGTGGGGCGAGCCGGACAAATCCTTACAGGGCGGCTTCCACATGGACTTCCTGCTTCACTTTGGACCGTCCCATTACAACGATCTGTTCCGCTGCGATGAGCCATTCTTCTCCAAACGCGGAAAAGGAGATATCTCTGAGTTTGTAGAGACCTACAAAACCAACTACAATAAGACCGCACAGAAAGGCCTGATCTGCATCCCGTCCGGAAACCATGATATGGACCGTCTGGCACGCCGTCTGCAGGGGGATGAGCTGAAAATTGCTTTCGCTTTCCTTCTTTCCATGCCAGGTGCGCCGTTCATCTACTACGGTGATGAAATCGGTATGCGCTACGTCGAAGGCCTGAAATCCGTTGAGGGCGGATACAACCGCACCGGTTCCCGTTCTCCGATGCAGTGGGATGACAGCACCAACGCAGGATTCTCCAGCGCACCGGCCAGCGACCTCTACATCACCATGGACCCGGGCAAAGACCGTCCGACCGCCAAAGCACAGATGGCCGATCCGGATTCCCTGTACCACGAAGTTAAAAAACTCATCCAGATCCGCCAGAGCAGCAAAGCACTCTTAAGCCGCGGAACCATCGAGTTCGTTTATGCAGAGAAAAACCAGTATCCGCTGGCATACGTCCGTGAGGCTGAGGGTGAAAAAGTCCTCGTCATCATCAACCCATCCGACAAAGAGCAGTCCTTCCCATACAGTGCAGAGCTGAAGGATGACCTCTACACGATCGGAGGAAAAGCAGAATCCAAAGACGGAACCATCACCATCCCGGCACAGTCCGCAGGATTCTATCATATCTGATCGAAAATAAAAATGACAGGGAGATCCAATCGAATTTTTTCGGAGGATCTCCCTGTTTTTAAATATGATACACTCTCAGCTCATGCAATGCCCTGGTCGCTGCAATATACTGCGCCTGCATCATCATCTCCCGTTTCTCGTCCTTTGGGAAAATCGAGAACACCTGATCAAACTCCAGCCCTTTCGCCAGATAAAATGTGGTAACCGTCAGTCCTTTCTTAAAACTGGAGCTGTCACGGTTCAGCCACGAAAGCCGCTTCTCACAGTCAAAATCTTTTTCCACCAGAATCTCCCGCAAAATCAGATAAGCCCGTTCCGCCGTCTTCTCATCCGGTACAATCACCGCCGCCGTCTCATACGTTTTCTCCTCTGGAAATAGCGTATCCACTGCCTCCCGCAGAGCCGCCTCAAGATCCGTGACATCCCGTTCCAACACCGGCATTCCGTGCCGTTCAAACAGCTCCAGATCCGTCACGCCAATGAGATTTGCCGCATACGACGCAATTTCCACCGTATTCCGGTAACTCTTCCGCATCTCAATCCGCCGCAGATCCTTCCCGAAAATCCCCGGTAAAAACTGCAGTACATCCTGCTGCTGATCCGCCATCGTCTGCGCCCGGTCGCCGAGAATCGTCATCTTACAGGAAAATATCCGCCGGATAATCAGATACTGGAGCCGCGAATAATCCTGCATTTCATCAATCACCAGATGCTTAATATTCGAACGCTCCGCCTGCCGCGACAGGCGGTACTTCAGATACAGGACCGGATACACATCCTCATACCGCAGTTTCCGCTTCTCCAACGGCCGCCGCGGCAGCGTCTGATATCCCTCTTTCTTCAGAAAACGATTGTAGAGAACATAAAAATCCATCGTCTCATACATCTTCCGGAATTTTTCGATGAGCGGAATCCGCTCCTCCTCCGGCTGATCCCGGTTCAGCAGCGTCTCGATCTCGTCAATAAACGTCTCCGCCACCGCATCCATCCGCGAGAGCAGCGGAATATCCGCAAACTTGTCATAAAACAGCGTAATAATCTCCGATTCTGACTTCACAAACGACTTATACGAAACGTCTGAGAAATTCATCAGCTCGTCCTCAAGCTCCAGCGCAAATCCCTCCATCTGGTCCACAAACGCCTGTGACTGTTTTAAAGCAAACCGTTCTGCGGCTTTTGGATCCCGCATCTCCCGCTCAATCTGATCACAGCGATCCTCACAGTCCGCCGCCGTGTCCTGTAATTTGCGGTAAGCAAAGAGATCAAAACTCATCTCCTGAATATTCTCCTCGCCGAGCTCCGGCAGAATATGTGAAATATAATCCGAAAATACCCCGTTCGGCGATAAAATCAGAATATTCGAAGACTTCAGATTCTGTCTGTCATGATACAAAAGGTAGGCAATCCGATGCAGCGCCACCGATGTCTTGCCGCTTCCTGCCGCTCCCTGAATTACCAGAATCCGGTCCTTCGTATTGCGGATGATCGCATTCTGTTCCTTCTGAATTGTGCGGATAATATTCTTCAGCTGTACCTCGCCGTTGCTGCCAAGCTCCGCCTTTAAAATATCATCATCAATTTTCACATCACTCTCAAATCCGTAAATCATCTTTCCATCCCGGATCTTATACTGCCACTTGGAACAGATTTCCCCTGTCATCTCGCCGCCCGGCGCCAGATAGGAAGCCGGCCCGCGGTCAAAATCGTAGAAAAGACCGCTGACCGGGCTTCTCCAGTCGTAAATCAGCGGCAGCTCGCCCGGCCGCTCCGCAAAATTGCCGATGCCGATATAGAAAATTTCCGGCTCATCATCCCCGTCATAGCAGAAATCCACACGCCCGAAGAACGGAGAATCTAGCATTTTCCGGAAGCGGCTCCGCAGAAGAAGCTGCTCCTGATTCGCATTCACCTGATGCAGCAGTGCCTGCTGATTGTCGTAATCCTCATATCCGTACTGGTCCATCTCGGTATAGTTCTGCCAGTAATAATCGTGCATATTTTCAATTTCTTTCTGTCCGTCCAGCAGAGACTGGCTGATCTCGGCAAGACGCGCCTGCAGCTTTTCCAGCACAAAAGAAAGATATTCCTGTCCGTTTTTCTGGTCTGTCATAAAAGGAAACCTCCTCTTAAAAATATAATGTCGAGTGCCGGAAAACCCGGCTGATCTTATCAGTATAGCAGACAGGCACGTTTCCTGCAATTCAAACATAAAATAAAGAAAAATCCCCTTTGAGGTGCCGCTTTTCTTGGAACCCTTTTTAAAACCACTGTCTGCACAGGAAGAAAAAAGCTGTCTGGATGCGTATCAGAGGGGCGATACAAAAGCCAGAGACATTCTGGTCGAGCGGAATCTGCGCCTGGTCGCGCACGTTGTGAAAAAGTATCAGGGCCTGCCCGATGATCTCGACGATCTGATTTCCATTGGAACGATCGGCCTCATCAAGGCGGTGATGACATATGATTCGAAAAAAGGAAACCGGCTGGCCGCATACGCCGCCCGCTGTATTGATAATGAGCTGCTGATGTATCTTCGGAGCAAAAAGAAAACGGCACGGGAGATTTCCCTCTACGAGCCGATCGGAACCGACAAGGAGGGAAATGAGATCCATCTGCTCGACATCGTGGAGGGCGGCGGGGAGGATATCGCGGAACAGTACAACCGGAAAGAGGACGCGGTGCGGCTGTACTGTTATCTGGATTCGGAATTAAAAGAGCAGGAAAAACAGGTGCTTCTTCTCCGGTATGGCCTTGGCGGAAAAGCAGAATACACACAGAAACAGGTCGCTGCCCGGCTCGGCATCAGCCGTTCGTACGTGTCGCGGATCGAGAAGAATGCAATTGAAAAGTTGCGGTTACGGTTTGCCGCTTCGTAAATGCTTGACATTTCAAACGGACTGCTTCTATAATAAAGGGTAAGGAAATCAGGTGCAGAAAAGGTTTCCTTATCCTTACTTTTTCGAACAAAAATCAAAGATAATATCTTCCCGGTGTTCTTGCCGGACATTTTCCCAAAATGAAAAATAAATAGGAACTATACGACCTGCTACTGAAAGAAAAGGAGGTTTTCTTTGTATTGCAGTGTATTATCAGCCACCGTCTCGGGCATGGAGATGATTCCGGTGCAGGTGGAGGCGGATGTCAGTGACGGCATGCCGCAGTTTACGATGGTCGGCTACGTGAGTGCCCAGGTAAAGGAGGCGCAGGACCGCGTGCGGACAGCCCTCAAAAACATGGGAATTTCCCTGCCGCCGAAACGAATTACGATTAATTTATCCCCGGCGGACGTCCGAAAAGAAGGATCGCGTTTCGATCTTCCGATTGCAGCGGGCGTTCTGATGACGCTCGGCCGGATTCCGCCCGGGTCACTCCGGAAAACGATGGTGCTCGGCGAACTCGGCCTTGACGGCCATGTGCAGGAGATCAGCGGTGTATTTCCGGCAGCGGCGAAGGCGCGGGAGCTTGGATGCACAACGCTTCTTGTTCCAGCCGGAAATGCCGCGGAAGGGGGTCTGGTCGGCGGGCTTCACGTCGTTGGAATCCAGAATTTACAGGAGCTTTTGAACTACTGCTGTGAAGGGAAAATGCCGTCGCTTCCGTCTATAGAAAATCAAAAGAAGGAGGACGGAAAAGAGCCGGACTTTTCCGAAGTGCAGGGCCAGACGGCGGCGCGGCGGGCGGCGCTCATCGCTGCGGCCGGATTTCACAATCTGCTGATGCTGGGGCCGCCGGGCAGCGGAAAATCCATGATCGCAAGGCGGATTCCGACGATCATGCCTCCGATGTCTGAGGAGGAGCAGATGGAAGTAACGCGGATCTACAGCATCGCCGGAATGCTTGCCAAAGGAGAGGGTGTCCGCCGGGAGCGGCCCTTCCGTGCTCCGCATCACACGATGACGCCGCAGGCTCTTGCAGGCGGCGGAAAACAGCCGTCCCCGGGCGAAATTACGCTGGCACACCGCGGCGTTCTCTTCCTTGATGAACTCCCGGAGATGACGCGCACAACCATTGAGATCCTGCGCCAGCCGCTCGAGGAGCACCGGATTGTGATTTCCCGTGTCAGCGGAAACTATGTGTTCCCGGCGTCATTTCTGATGGTGGCGGCAATGAACCCCTGCCCCTGCGGCTTTTACCCCGACTTATCGCGCTGTACCTGCGCACCCGGCGACATCAGCCGGTATCTCTCGAGAGTCAGCCAGCCGTTCCTCGACCGCATGGATCTCTGCGTGCAGGTGGAAGCACTTTCCTACGAGGATCTGCACGGCGAGGGGCGGTGCGAATCCTCGGCCAAGATGCGGGAAAAAGCGACGGCAGCGGCGGAAATTCAGGCGGCGCGCTACCGGCAGGAGTCGATTCATTTCAATAGCGAACTGAAAGCAGGCCAGATCGAGAAATACTGTATCCTGGAAAAGGCAGCGGAAGAGCTTTTAGAGGATGCCTTCCGCCGCCTGCGCCTCAGCGCGCGTTCCTACCACGGGATTATCCGCACCGCGCGGACAATTGCGGATCTGGACGGGGCGGTCAAAATCGGCGTGCCGCATATCAGCGAGGCGATCTGCTTTCGGAGCGCCGACAAAAGTATATGGAGGATCTGACGTATGGCGATGGAAATCTTTACAGTCGGCCGCGGGCAGGAGGGCTATCCGGAGCGGCTTATGCCGTTCGCGGACATGCCGTCCCGCCTTTTCGTGCGGGGCGCGCTGCCGGCGGATGAGCAGAAAACAGCGGCGATTGTGGGCGCGCGGATGTGTACGGCGTACGGAAAGAGCCAGGCGGCCTTTTTCGCGCAGGTGCTGGCGGCAAACGGCGTGGCGGTGATCAGCGGACTGGCGTGCGGAATCGACGCGGCGGCGCACGAGGGGGCACTGCGTGGAAAGGGAAAGACGTTTGCCGTGCTTGGCTGCGGCGTGGATATCTGCTATCCGAAACAGAATTACCCGCTGATGCGGCGGATGCTGGAAAACGGAGGCGGTGTCTTAAGCGAATTTCCGCCGGGCGCAGAGCCGCTTCCGTGGCATTTCCCGATCCGCAACCGCGTGATCAGTGCGCTGGCAGATGTCGTTCTGGTAATTGAGGCAAAAGAGAAGAGCGGCTCGCTCATTACGGCGGACTACGCGCTGGAGCAGGGAAAAACGGTATTTGCCCTGCCCGGACGGACAACGGATGCGACAAGCCGCGGCTGCAACCGCCTGATCGCGCAGGGAGCGGAAATTGCGATTTCACCCGAAACGATTCTCGAGGAGCTGGGCGTGAAAAAGGCCGGGACAAAAAGAGCCGCACCGCGTCCGCGCTATGGAAAAGAGGCGGAAATGGTTCTGAAAACACTCGCGGCAGAACCGCAGAATCTTGCACAGCTTGCCGGCAGCACCGGAATCCCGCTGCAGGAGCTGACCGGCATTCTGCTGGCACTCGAAATTGACGGCGTTATTGCGGAAAATCCGCCGGGCGTGTACATGGCGTTATCGTAAAAGGGACGAGGAAAAGAAAGGTTTTGTGATATTCCGCCCGGTGCACAATTATAATAGAAGAAAAAGAAAAAAGGGGGCTCTTCTGCGCCGCGTGCATGTCTGAAAAAGGAAAAAGAAAAGAAAAAAATCAGGAAAAATCGTTAAAAAATAGAAAAAATCCTGTTATTTTGTCGGGAAACATCGAAAAATGGTACATTTTAAAAATGGAAAACACTTGCAAGAAAAAACTTTTTGGTGTATAGTCAGTGGAAGTTACGACTAATTTAGGAATTATTCTGGAATTTGTAATGATGCAGAACTATGCGATATGAAAAACGCAATATAGATCTGGACAGTTATAAAAATATGTATTCAGGAGGCATCAGAGGTGGCAAAATATCTTGTAATAGTGGAATCACCGGCAAAAGTCAAGACGGTGAAAAAGTATCTCGGGGCAAATTACGAAGTTGCAGCATCTATGGGCCATGTGCGCGATCTGCCGAAAAGCCGGCTTGGAATTGATGTAGAACATGACTTTGAACCAAAATATATCACCATCCGCGGAAAAGGAGAGCTTCTGGCATCTCTTCGAAAAGCCGCAAAAAAAGCAGATAAAGTTTATCTCGCAACTGACCCTGACCGCGAGGGAGAGGCAATTTCCTGGCATCTGTCGATTGCGCTGAATCTCGATGAGAACAAGATGCGCCGCATCACCTTCAACGAGATCACAAAATCAGCAGTCAAAGCGTCGATCAAACAGGCACGCGACATCGATATGAACCTGGTGGACGAGCAGCAGGCGCGCCGCTGCCTCGACCGTATGGTAGGTTATGAAATCAGCCCATTGTTATGGAAGAAAATCAAACGCGGACTTTCCGCCGGCCGTGTGCAGTCCGTTGCACTGCGCATCA
>ERZ827469.3045-NODE-3045-length-11588-cov-9.493280_pt1 | contig 11588 bp, 8 predicted proteins | sample MGYA00519917_ERZ827469 | MGnify/ENA primary metagenome ERZ827469 (study PRJEB31778, sample SAMEA3449314) | human gut metagenome | biome: human gut; feature: human-associated habitat; material: faeces | place: United Kingdom | collected 2010/2012 ... | reverse complement strand
TTCCCCTCATGAATGAGGGGTTAGGGGAGTTGAGAGTGTCGCAGACACTTTTTTAATTCATCGATTGACAGACCGGTAGCACGAGAAATATTCTCTAAAGACAGTAGGTTAAGTTCCAATAGATGACGTGCAGTATTTCGAATGCCACTTTTTTCGCCAGCTTCATACTCCGCTTTCCGAAGTTTCTTTTCTTCCTCTTCCTTGTTATATTCGAATATACTCATTCTGATAATCTCCCACATGGTTTTTAAATTAAAATCTGCAAGAAGAATCTTTTTTTATATCCACTAAGCTACTGTTGGAGCTCCTTCAATTCATCGATTGACAGACCGGTAGCACGAGAAATATTCTCTAAAGACAGCAGATTAAGTTCCAATAGATGACGCGCAGTGTTAAGGACGCCCTTTTGAATTCCACTTTTTTCACCAGCTTCAACGCCAGCTTCATACTCCGCTTTCCGAAGTTTCTTTTCTTCTTCTTCCTTGTCATACTCAAATATACTCATACTGATAACCTCCGCGCGGTTCTTTCGAAGAAAATCCGCAAGAATATTTTCTTTGATACATTCATCAACAGCGCATTCCACTGCCTCGTTCAGAGACATGTCGGCTGTGTATTTTCGCACCTTTGCAACATATTGTGCATATTCCCTTAATGTTTTGCAATGTTCCATAAGAAGGGCATTGTGCCCCTCGTTGATATTTAAGACAGTTACGATCAGTTCCAGTTTTGGCTCACCCGACAGATGTTCAAAAGCAGAGGAAAGTCTGTGCTCAAAAACATCGCAAACTGGATCAGAACCATTATAAAACTCAATAAAATTAGGAGTAGGTATCTTTTGCAGGCTGGATGAGTATAAAGATTTTTGATCCAGCATTTTTTGATATTCACTGCTAATGTAAAATAAATCACGAAGTGGCATATTTGGATTGTAAGTCGACTGATGTTCGTACAGGTATAAATTCGTGTCAATGATAAATGCCAGATCGTTTTTCATTCCCATATAGATAGCGTTTTCCAAAGTAACAATCTCTAAATCATCCGGATTCGTATAGTCTCTGCTGTTTACTGCATTGTAAAGCGAGAGCAGATTCTTTTTGTCTGAAAATAACATCCGGAAAACAGTATCTTTGTAGTTGCGATTTGCAGAAACTGCTCCTGCTGTAGTTGATTTGTAACGATCTTGTGGTCGCATTGCCATAGGCTTTCCTCCTTATCACGGTGGACGGCAGATGCACATAAATGCATCGTGCCTCCGGCAGGAGAATAGAGCATTGTAAAAATAGTTTTCATCCGTTTCCTGCTTTTAAATTGGTTAATGGGTAATAAAAGCATAGATACGAAATGAATGACACCGATTGTTTTTGATAATCGAGTGCTTCCTAGAATACAGATGGCTCATCAGCCACAAAGATTTTGTAAAATATGCTTTGAGATATTGTATCATACCAACATCAGAAAATGCAATGGAGAAAATAGTAAAATTTTAAATATTATGAGTACTAAAAAAATGAATAAAAGCATTCATTCAAATCTCCGCAACAGTAGCCCAAACAAAAGAATCATGCTACAATGAACAAAGGAAGATAAAAACAGCAGAAATGCCATAGAATAACGAAGGAGATCATCAGACATGAACATAAATATTTTATATGAGGATGAGGAGGTTATTGTCTGCGAAAAACCGGCGGGGGTTGCGGCGCAGACAAGACGGTTAGGACAGGCGGACATGGAAAGCCTTCTGAAAAATTACCGGGCAGGAAAGGGAGAACAGCCGTATATCGGGGTGGTACACAGGCTGGATCAGCCGGTGCGCGGAGTGATGGTTTTTGCCAAAACAAAAGAAGCTGCGGCGGATTTAAGCCGTCAGGTGCAGACAAAAATGGCAGATAAATTTTATTATGCGGTGACAGACGGTGTGCCGGAACAGAAAAAAGGTACATTGGAAGATTACCTGCTCCGGGATGGAAAAACAAACACTTCAAAAGTGGTATCTAAAAGTACGGAGGGCGCAAAGTCAGCAAGGCTGGACTATGAAGTGACCGCACAGAATAAAACGAACGCCATTCTCCGGATCCGGTTAGACACCGGAAGGCATCATCAGATCCGGGTACAGTTAGCAAATGCAGGAATCCCGATCGTAGGGGATACGAAGTATAATTTTAAAGAGACAATGACACGGAGTGGAAACGGTCTTTTACTCTGCTCTTATAAAATCGGATTTAAACATCCAAAGACACATAAAAAAATGGAGTTCGAAATCAGGAATCCATTTCTCATCTGAGACAGAAACGCAGGAGTTACAAATAACTTCTGCGTTTTTGCTATAAAAATAGTTACTGTTCACTCAGCAGTAAAACACTTGCTGTTTTGCTGCGTAAGAAAGTGATTCAGGAGTGAGCAGACTCCTTTTGTGAAGCAAAAACTGAAATGAGTCAGCGAATCGTTACTGGAACGAAGTATGAGTGAACAGTAACGAAAAATAGAATAAAATCACGAAAAATGTCGAAAATAGAGTGGTAAAATAAGCATAATGTGCTAAAATACAAATAGGATTTAAAATTGGGTTCATAAAATAAAAAAGATGTAGTAGGAGGTATGGGTATGAACAATATTAAGGTGAGAACAAAATTAGTTATTGTAATGGTGATTGCACTGATCGCACTGGCACTATGCGCCGTCATTTCCAACACAAGTCTGTCAGGACTTGGAAATAATGCGTTAGACATTATCGAGAATGATATGCGTTCCTCGTATGATGAACAGATCAAGGCACAGGTAGATAATGTAATATCTCTTTGCCAGAGCATTTACAATCGGTATGAAAAAGGTGAATATACCTTAGACGAGGCAGAAAAACTTGCAGCAGACCAGATTCGTGATCTGCGTTACGGCAATAATGGATATTTCTGGGTAGATACCTATGATGGAACAAACGTAGTCCTTCTCGGCAATGACACAGAGGGAACAAATCGTATGGATGCAGTGGACACCAATGGATTTGCGTATATGCAGGCAATCATCAGTGCAGGAAGGCAGGAAAACGGCGGTTTTACGGATTATGTATTCCCGAGAGAGGGTGAGACGGAACCATCTCCAAAACGTGCTTACAGCAAGGCATTTGAACCATTTGGCTGGGTACTTGGAACCGGAAACTACACGGACGATATTGATGAGGACGTATTGGGTGTGAAAAATGAATTTTCTTCCTATGAATCCAACAGCAGAATGGCGATCATCGGAATCGCTGTTGTCATGGAAGTAATCTTAATTTTAGTTCTGACACTGATCACAGCCAGCATTGTGAAGCCATTGAAAAAGAGTCTTACCCATATTGACGAGATAGCGCAGGGCGATTTTTCAAAAGAATTTGAACAGGATCTGTTAAAGAGAAAAGATGATTTTGGACAACTGGCAGATTCACTTGAGAAAATGCGCTCTGAGATGAAGGAACTGATTGGAGAGGTAAAATCAGAAGCATTAGAGATCACCGGCATGGTGCAGGAGATTGATACAAGTATTCGGGCATTAGATGATCAGATTGAAAATGTATCTGCGACAACGGAGGAGCTTGCGGCAGGTATGGAGGAGACAGCGGCATCTTCGGAAGAGATGAATGCAATGTCACATGAGATTGAGAGCGCTGCGAAGAGTATTGCAGAGAGATCTCAGGATGGCGCTAACGAGGCAGATGAGATCAGGGAACGTGCTGTGAAAATCAAAAAAGATACAGACGAAAATGACAGACGTACCAGATCGATTCATGAGGAGATTAATGAGAGCCTGACAAAAGCACTCGAAGATATTAAGGTTGTGGATCAGATCAATGTTCTTGCCAAATCAATCATGGATATTACCGGACAGACGAACCTTCTGGCTTTGAATGCATCCATTGAGGCTGCCAGGGCGGGAGAGGCAGGAAAAGGATTTGCGGTTGTTGCAGATGAGATCCGTGTATTGGCAGAGCAGTCAAAAGCCGCAGTTGCCCATATTCAGGAAGTGACTGGCAATGTGACCGCAGCCGTTGAGAATCTTGCAAATGATGCAGAGAGGCTGCTGGAGTTTGTCGGAAATGATGTTGTGGAGAGTCTTGGAGGATTTGCAGAAATGGCAAATTCCTATAACAGTGATGCTGCCAATGTAGATTCTCTTGTAACGGACTTCTCGGCATCATCGGAGCAGCTGCTCGCATCCATTAACGGAGTGATGGATGCTATCTCCGATGTCAGCAAGACTGCGACAGAGGGAGCTACCGGAACAACGGATATTGCTGAAAAAGTAGGAAACGTTGTGCAGGAGGCAGAGGCAATTAAACAGAAGGCAGAGACAACCTATCATTCTGCTGAAAAACTACAGAAAAATGTGGAACGTTTTATTGTATAACCGGTAATGGATATAGAATGTGACAAAACAGCAAGCGTTTTTTTGGAGCAAAAGGGGATCGTATGATAGAAAAGTATTATAATGGGGTTATCGAACAGGTCGCAGGAGGAATCGGAAATGTAGAACATAACAGTATCCTTGTGCGGTATAGCAATGATTTTTCTATATGGGATTTAGAGAGTGTCAATCATTATAAGGACCAGACAGATATCTTTTTTACCTGTCATGAGTTTTCTTATAACAAGATCGCAGAGGCTTATGAACCATATCTGGGACTGATCCGGCAGATGTTCCATAAGTATTGCAGCGGCACATTGGAAGAGTTTATGGAAGAATGTGATGTCTACAAGCTTCAGAGACCTGTGTTTGAAAGTTATTTTGAAAAGGGATTTTGCGAGAGAACGGAACAGATCCTGATCGATGAGGTAGAGTATGAGCAGGAACGTATGCGCAATTCGATCGTGACGATGCTTCAGAAATTATCAGAGATCCGTCCGGTCGTCATTGTGTTGAACCGTTTCCAGCTTGCTTCGAAAAGCACCATGCAGCTTACCAACAGCCTGCTTCAGGTGAAGAATAAAAATATCGGCATTGTCTTGGGAGTCAATGATGTGCAGTCGATTCCGGAATTTGCACATGAAGAGTGGGATGCAATCTGTGAGAGTATGGATGACCGGAACATGGTGTACCATATCGGAAATGCAGGCAGGAACATGGAACCGGATGTCATGGACTATTACTCTGATTATGAGAGTGACGATGGCTATCGGAAACTGAATAATCTGGTATACTTTCTGGATTTTGATCAGGCAAACCATCATCTGAGCAAGATTGAGCGCCGGATCAAGTTTGATAACTTTACGATTTCTGAGAAAAAGCATTATCAGCTTTTGCTGTTACAGATTATGGTGTCGGTGTTGCAAAGAGATATTGCGAAGGCTCTGGAATCCTGCGAAGATCTGGAAAAACTGCAGGATCAGGAGAAAGAGGGAGCATTTTATTATAATTTCTGGATGGCAACTTCTTACATGTATCTTGGAAAGTTAGAGGAAGCCATGATTTATGTACAGAAGGCAAAGGAGTGCGGAGAAGCGCTGGGGGATGATTTTTTAGTGTTCCGTGCAGAACTTTTAAAAGCGCAGAACCAGATGTCCGGCTGGTGCAATATTTTCTTCTGTGCCCAGGATATTGAGATCAGCGATAAACTGATCGAGAAGCTGAATGCGTACCATTACAAAAATCATCTGGCGCATATTTATATTTATGCATACGACAATAAACCGGAGATCGTGGCAAAAGCGTACCGGTCGGAAGCATTTCTGATTTATTTTTCCAAGGGCGTTGCGCTTGCAAAAGAGATTGGCAATGAGCAGCTTATCAGCATTGCATATCGGAAAAATATCATGATAGCATCCACAAATGGCGAGTACGAAGTTTCCCTGTTATATTCGATCCGTACCTATGAGGCGATGAAAGATGTTGACAGCGTGGAGGGCGGAAGGATCTATTCCGGTATTGCGTATAATTTATGTGCAATGGGAGAAAATGAGAGAGCCCAGAGCTATTACAACAAGGCAATTAAGATATTATGTAAACTGAGAAAGCCGGAGGATATTGCAGAAGTACATTATAATATGTCATTGAACTGCGTTATGCTGGGGCAGTATGACAAGGCGCAGGAATACCTGACACAGTGTATGAAAGCGATCGAAAAGCTGCATCTGAACAGTCTGCGTGTCTGCAACCTGTCCAAACTGTATGGATTGTTTGCTCTGGTTTCCATTTTACAGGGAAACCGTTTTAACTGTGAGAGGTATCTGTATAGCTGCCGCCAGTTTTTGAATTATATTTTCGAGAAGGAAAAGACAGAAAACAACCTCGCCACTGTGCATGACTATGCAAAGGCAGATGATGATATGTTCCTCTATACGTTTTCCAAGGCATTATTAGCACAGCATGACGGAGACAACGAGGAGGCGCTAAAATTATATGAGCAGGCAGATATTTATTTAAAGAGAGCAGAGGGAAACCAGTTTTTCTGTTATGTGCTGTTCCGAAGGAACAGGATGGAATGCTTCAGGAATGCAGGAAAAGAGATCCTTTATGAGCAGGAAGAGTTTATTTTAAAACAGTATGAAGAGACACATCGTATCATGTTCCATGAGTACGCGGAGGATATGAAAGATCTTCTGCCACCGGTAGATGACGACTGTGAGGAATTATCAACCAGGGAAATCGAGGATCTGTTAAAGCAGGAGAGCGTGGAGCGGGCATATAAGAGTAAGAAAGAACAGCTCGACTTTATTTCTATCTGGCAGAAACTGATCGATGTAAATGGTATCACTGCAAAAGAGATGCTCAATATGGTCATGAAGACATTTTTAAATCATTTTGACGTCGACCGGGCAGTCTATATCCGCTATAGCGAGAGGGTGCCGCAGGTACTTTACAATGACACAGAGAAAGAGATGACGCCGGAGATCATGAAGATCATGGAAAAATCCATGCGCAAAAATGCGGGCGGATTTGTGATCTCCAAGATCAGCAGCAATTATTCCGAACATCAGGATATCACATCGATTTTTGGTGATGAAGATGTGTGTTCCATGGTGGCGATTCCTTTTTTTAACAACGCAAAAATCGAGAATATTGTCATCACCTATGTGCTGATGAAGGATAACTGGCATTCCTCGGTGAACCGTTATATGCTTGATGAGGACGATCTGAACTTTTATCAGCTTCTGTTCCGTGAGGTGCGTTATGCATTGAACAGGCTTGATGCCTATGACAAGATTTATGAGATGAATACAAAACTGTATATGTCGGCAGTTACAGACCAGCTGACAGGATGCTATAACCGTGAAGGGTTCTACCGCAAATTAGACGCACTTCTGAAAGAGATTGCAGGGGGAAAAAGAAAACCAAAGCTGGGAGTGATGTTTATTGACCTGGACAATTTCAAACACTATAATGATACGTACGGACATGATGTGGGCGATTTCGTTCTGATCAAAATGGCTGATATTTTTACGGAAGTCTGTGGAAAAGATGGTTTTGTGTGCCGTTACGGCGGGGATGAGTTCCTGATCTTCCTTTATACCGATGACAGGGATATTTTCAAAGAAAAGGCAGAGCGTATCTATCAGATTATTGATAAGGCAGACGGATTTTCGGCGGAGATCAGTGAAAAACTCGGACAGTCATTCTCAATCGATAAACAGCATCAGATCTCCTGCTCCATCGGTATTGCAGCCGGAGACCATATCTGTACGGAAAATGATATGACAGAGATGATCAAGAAGGCGGATGATCTGTTATATTCGATCAAAACAACGACAAAAGGAACCTATCGTATATGAAAATCGTTTTACCTGAGAAAGTAACTTATATTATTGACACACTGACACAGCATGGCTTTGAGGCCTATGCTGTAGGTGGGTGCGTCCGTGATACGATGCTGGGGAGGATTCCCATGGACTGGGACATCACGACATCAGCAAAACCGGAACAGGTAAAAGCGTTATTCCAGCATACCATAGATACTGGGATCCAGCATGGAACGGTTACGGTGATGATCGACCATGAGGGGTTCGAGGTGACCACATACCGTATTGACGGGGAATATGAGGATGCAAGACATCCTAAGGAGGTACAGTTTACTTCCAATCTGTTAGAAGATCTGAAGCGCCGTGATTTTACGATCAATGCCATGGCTTACAATGATAGGGATGGGCTGGTCGATGCGTTTGATGGCGTGGGAGATTTAGAGCGCGGTGTGATCCGGTGCGTGGGAGTTGCTGTGGAGCGTTTTACGGAGGACGCGCTTCGTATGCTGCGTGCAGTGCGGTTTGGAGCGCAGCTTGGCTTCTCTATTGAAGATGAGACAAGAGAGGCGATTGTTTCCCTGGCACCAAACATTGCAAAAGTGAGTGCAGAACGTATTCAGATCGAGATGGTAAAACTTCTCACGTCCAGACACCCGGAACAGTTGCGTGCGGCGTATGAAACAGGACTCACCGCAGTTTTTCTGCCGGAATTTGATGAGATGATGAAAACACCGCAGAATAATCCGCATCACTGCTATTCTGTGGGGGAGCACACGCTGCATGCCCTGATGGAGATACAGCCGGATAAAGTGGCGCGTATCACAATGCTGTTACATGATGTGGCAAAACCGATGTGCAGAACCACGGACGAACATGGCGTGGATCACTTTTATGGACACCCGCAGGAAGGAAGTCTTGTGGCAAGGAAGATTTTACGGCGGCTGAAGTTTGACAATGACACAACCGACCGGGTATGCAGACTGATCTTATGCCACGACGATAATCCGCCTTTGCAGGAGCGGACGGTCCGCAGAGCGATCTACCGGAACGGTGTGGATCAGTATCCGCTGCTTTTTGCAGTAAAAAGAGCGGACATGCTGGCACAGAGCGCATACAGGCGGGAGGAAAAAACAGAGTATTTAAAGGAATACGAAGAAATATATGAGCAGATCATGGCGAAGCGGCAGTGCCTTTCCATAAAGGAACTTGCGGTTACGGGAACGGATCTGATCGCAGATGGAATGCAGCCGGGAAAGGCGATCGGCGAGACGCTGAAACAGCTTTTGGAGCATGTGCTGGAACACCCGGAGGACAACACCAAAGAAAAATTAATGGAACAGGTTCATAATATCGCATCCCCTCACATATGATGAATTGACACGGCAGGAGAGCATTTTGCTCTCTTATCGCAGATTCATCGTATGGAGGGGATTTTCATGTATATCAGGCCGGAACAGATAGCAGAACAATATGAGATGGAGGTAAAGTCTATTTCGAAGGGAAGAGACTGTTTTTTGTGTGAAACAGATCTCGGAATGCGCGCACTGAAGGAGTATAGGGGCTCTGTGGAGCGTGCAGAATTTCTGGCTGGAATGCTTGATTTCCTGAAAGAGCAGAATATTGTGGCAGAGCAGATCTTTTATACAAAAGAAGGGGAAATTTTTGCCAGGGACGAAGAGGAACAGAATTATCTGTTATTGTCAGTTTTCCGTGGAGCCGAGTGCGATACGAAGAGCAGGGAGGACATGGTGTATGCGGTAAGACTGCTCGCTGGTTTACATAATGCAACTGAACAGTATCCGGACGAGGTGCCTGAGTTTGTAAAAATGAATCCTAACGCCCTGCTTTTGCTTTATGAAAAACATAACCGTGAATTGCGGCAGGTGCGCAATTATATCCGTGGCAGAAAACAGAAAAATGAGTTTGAAGAAATGTTCATGCGCCAGTTTGCAGGTTTTTTTGAAAAGGCACAGGCTGTCACAGAGCAGTTACAAAATATGGAGATTCGTGAGGAGTTGACTGGCTTCTGCCATGGGGATTATAACCAGCACAATGTCATTTTTTCGAGAGAGGGCGTGGCAATCGTCAATTTCCTTAATTTTTCCTATCAGATCCGGGTGAGTGACCTCTCAAATTTTGTGCGGAAGATGATGGAAAAAAATAATTGGAACACGTCGCTTGGAATGGAGTTGATCGGGGCATATGATTCTGTGCGTAAACTAAAGCCGCAGGAATTTTCATATTTGTATTTTTACCTTGCGTATCCCGAGAAATTCTGGAAAATTGCAAATCATTATAGCCAGTCCCACAAAGCCTGGCTTTCCGGCAGAAACACCGAAAAACTCAGCAAGGTGATCACACAGGAGGGGGCGAGGGAGCATTTTTTGCAGACGCTTGCAGGGAAAGTGGGAAATGGGATATAATTAGGTAACAGCGAAACTTTTTTTTCACAATTCTATTTACGCTTTGATGAGTTTCGCAATTTACATAAGAGGTGATACGTTGAGAAAATTAAGATACATGTATTATAGCATTATTTTAAGTATGATTTTATTAGCGGGTTGTGGACAGCAGACAAGACCGGTCTCGACTGCACAGTATTATAATCCGGCGAAAGAGACAGCGGCAGATACTGAGGAAGCAGAGGGTGCAGGGGCGGAGACATCGATCGGAACCGATCTCTATCTGATCATTGGCAATGACATGACCAATGAACAGTTGAATTTAAAGCAGCTTGCATCAGGAAAGCAGTATCTGTATGTTTATTCATTGTCTACAGACTTTCTGGATAAATACGGAAACAGTGCAACAACGATGGATTTTGAGCCGGGCAGGGTGATCCATATTGGAAAAAAAGATGGCGAAGGACGGCTCTTGCAGGCACAGATCGCGGATGAAGTCTGGGAATATTCGGATATCACAAAATATTCGGTAGATACAGAGCGTGGGATTTTCAAAATTGCGGATTCCAAGTATTCGTATGACGCAGATTTGTTCGTGGAATCGAATGGAGAAAAAATCCGTCTGTCCGACCTGAACGAAAAAGATGAGATCCGTGTCGTTGGAATCGGAACAAAAATATTATCCGTATCCGTCACTACCGGACAGGGAACTCTGGAGTTAAAGAATACATCCGTATTTGAGGGAAGTTTTATTCAGGTGGGAAGTAAGATTTTTGCACAGATCACACACAATATGAAGCTGGAGATCCCGGAGGGAACTTATACGGTTACCGTTGCAAATGAAGGATATGGCGGCAGCACAGAGGTGGAGATCGCAAGAGGGGAGAACTGCACGCTTGATCTGGATGAATTAAAAGGTGAGGGTCCTAAGACTGGAAGTATCATATTTTATATTGATGTGGAGGGAGCAACGCTTTCCATTGATGGGGATACTGTGGATTACAGCGCACCTGTGGTACTGACCTATGGCGTGCACACATTGCATGCGGAGGCAGAGGGATACGACGATTTTGATAAAAAGCTTTTTGTTAACTCTGCGGCAGCGAATATCGATATCTCTCTTACCGGAGACGGTACTACGTCAGACAATGACATGACAGAGGGCACAGAGTCTGTGGAGGAGACCGAAACTGCTGAGACAGAGACAAAAGACAGTGAGGAGGAGACAAAGAGTACAGAAAAAGATTCGGAGACGTCAGACAAGTCCACGGACAAAGATGTGACATCTGATTATCTGTCCACACTTTCTGATCTCATCACGTCGTTGAATAAGTAAGAAGATGTAACTATTCAGAACCTCATTCGCAAAATCGTTCTCTCAGAGCTTTCCTTGAATAACAAGCATGCTTGTTATTTGCTCATTGTGGTTACTTCGCCAAAGAAATTTTCAAAATTATGCTCATTCATGCAAGCATGA
>ERZ827469.3044-NODE-3044-length-11591-cov-12.558426_pt1 | contig 11591 bp, 4 predicted proteins | sample MGYA00519917_ERZ827469 | MGnify/ENA primary metagenome ERZ827469 (study PRJEB31778, sample SAMEA3449314) | human gut metagenome | biome: human gut; feature: human-associated habitat; material: faeces | place: United Kingdom | collected 2010/2012 ... | reverse complement strand
TAAGCGCCCCAAGGCCGGTGCCAAGAAGTAAGGAAACATCTTTTCGCCATAAAATAGGCCGATGCCTTTTTTGTGGCACAACGGGAGTTTCTTAACTTTCGAGTACCGATGATATCATTTATGTGAAGGAGGGAAGAAAGATGCCCAGAAGAGGTAATGTCGCGAAACGCGAAGTTCTGGCCGATCCTATTTACAATTCCAAGGTTGTCACCCGCCTGGTCAACTACATCATGCTGGATGGCAAGAAAGGTGTTGCGCAGGAGATCGTTTACGATGCATTCAACATCGTGAAGGAAAAGACCGGCAACGACCCGCTCGAGATGTTCGAGAAGGCAATGGAGAACATCATGCCTAACCTCGAGTGCAAGACCCGCCGTGTCGGCGGCGCTAACTATCAGGTTCCTCTGGAAGTTAGCCCTGCCCGCCGCGAGACCCTCGGCCTGCGCTGGCTGACCGCTTACAGCCGCGCCCGTGGCGAGAAGACCATGTCTGCTCGTCTGGCTGCTGAGATCATCGACGCCACCAACGGTGTCGGCGGCTCTGTCAAGAAGCGCGAGGATACGCACAAGATGGCCGAGGCCAACAAGGCTTTTGCCCACTATCGTTATTGATTCGCTGTCGAGGAGGTATAAGCCATGGCTACGCCGAGAGATGTATCTCTGCAAATGACCCGTAACATCGGTATCATGGCCCACATCGATGCAGGTAAGACCACCACCACCGAGCGCATCCTGTACTACACCGGTATTAACCATAAGATCGGTGAAGTTCATGACGGCGCTGCTACGATGGACTGGATGGAACAGGAGCAGGAGCGTGGTATCACCATCACTTCCGCTGCTACCACCTGCTATTGGAGCCATACCGAGACCCAGCACGATCCGGCTCTCTTCAAGAAGAACCGCCATCGTATCAACATCATCGACACCCCGGGTCACGTTGACTTCACTGTTGAGGTTCAGCGTTCTCTGCGTGTTCTGGACGGTTCCGTTACCGTTCTGGCCGCTAAGGGCGGTGTTGAGCCGCAGTCTGAGACCGTTTGGCGTCAGGCTGACGAGTACAAGGTTCCCCGTATGGTGTACGTTAACAAGATGGACACCATGGGTGCCGACTTCTTCCGCTGCATCAAGATGCTGCACGATCGTCTGCACGCAAACGGCGTGGCGATCCAGCTGCCTATCGGTCAGGAGGATACCTTCCGCGGTATCGTTGACCTGGTCGATATGAACGCTGAGGTCTACTACGACGATATGGGCAACGACATGCGCACTGAGCCCATCCCCGAGGATATGCGTGAGCAGGCCGAGGAGTACCACAACATTCTGATCGAGGCTGTTGCTGAGAACGACGAAGAGTTGATGGAGAAGTACCTCGAGGGCGAGGAGATCACCCGTGCCGAGCTGAAGGCTGCGATCCGCAAGGAGACCATCGCTAACACGCTGGTTCCCGTTGTCTGCGGTTCTTCCTACAAGAACCGTGGTGTCCAGAAGCTGCTGGACGCTATCGTTGACTATATGCCCGCTCCTACCGACGTCCCTGACATCAAGGGCGTGAATCCCGAGACTGAGGAAGAGGAGACCCGTCCGTCTTCCGACGACGCTCCCTTCGCAGCTCTGGCCTTCAAGATCGCTACCGACCCGTTCGTTGGTAAGCTGGCATACTTCCGTGTTTACTCCGGTAAGGTTGAGGCAGGTACCACTGTCTACAACTCCGTGAAGGACAGCAAGGAGCGTATGGGCCGCATCCTGCAGATGCACTCCAACCACCGCAAGGATATCGACTGCTGCTACGCAGGTGATATCGCTGCTGTTGTCGGTCTGAAGAACACCACCACTGGTGATACTCTGTGTGATGAGAATCATCCCATCATTCTGGAGTCCATGAAGTTCCCCGAGCCTGTTATCCGCGTTGCCATCGAGCCCAAGACCAAGGCCGGCAACGAGAAGATGGGCATCGCGCTGGCAAAGCTGGCCGAAGAGGATCCTACCTTCAAGACCTACACCGACGAAGAGACTGGTCAGACCATCATCGCCGGCATGGGCGAGCTCCATCTGGAGATTATCGTCGACCGTCTGCTCCGTGAGTTCAAGGTCGAGGCTAATGTCGGCGCACCTCAGGTCGCTTACCGTGAGACCATCCGCAAGGAGGCCAATCAGGAGACCAAGTACGCACGTCAGTCCGGTGGTAAGGGCCAGTACGGTCATGTTAAGATCAAGATCGAGCCCAACGAGCCCGGCAAGGGTTACGAGTTCGTCAACGCCATCGTTGGCGGTGCCATCCCGAAGGAATACATCCCGGCTATCGACAACGGTATCCAGGGTGCTATGAAGTCCGGTGTTCTGGCTGGCTATCCTGTCGTTGATGTCAAGGTCACCCTGTGGGATGGTTCTTATCATGAGGTCGACTCCTCTGAAATGGCCTTCTCCATTGCTGGTTCTATGGCGTTCAAGGATGCTATGCGCAAGGCTGATCCTATCATCACTGAGCCTATCATGAAGGTTGCAGTTATCGTTCCCGATGAGTATCTGGGCGATGTTATCGGCGACCTGAATGCACGCCGTGGTCAGATCCAGGGCATGGAAGCTATGGCTGGTACTCAGCGCGTCAATGCATTTGTGCCTCTGGCTCAGATGTTCGGCTACGCTACCGACCTGCGCTCCAAGACTCAGGGCCGTGGCCAGTATGTCATGGAGCCGTCTCACTACGAGCCGGTGCCTAAGAACATTGCTGACCAGATCATCGCTGGCCGCACCAAGGGCTGATTCCTGAAAAATGGATAAAGATTTTGCCGGGGTAGTGTAACCTCGGCAAAATTTCCTGTAAAAGCACTTGATTTTACAGGGCAAATTTAGTAGAATAGCCTTGCAATGCAATGTCTGCATCTTGCAGGGTTGTTGTAACCAAATATCAAAACCTAAATTAAGGGAGGATATTCCAATGGCTGAAAAGGCAAAGTTCGACCGTTCTAAGCCGCATGTTAACATCGGCACCATCGGTCACGTTGACCACGGCAAGACCACTCTGACCGCTGCTATCACCAAGTACCTGGCTCTGAAGGGCGACGCAGACTTCATGGACTATGCCAACATCGATAAGGCTCCTGAGGAGCGTGCTCGTGGTATCACGATCAACTCCGCTCACGTTGAGTATCAGACCGACGCTCGTCACTATGCTCACGTTGACTGCCCGGGCCATGCTGACTACGTCAAGAACATGATCACTGGTGCTGCTCAGATGGACGGCGCTATCCTGGTCGTTGCTGCTACCGATGGTCCCATGCCCCAGACCCGTGAGCACATCCTGCTCGCCCGTCAGGTCGGCGTGCCCAAGATCGTTGTCTTCATGAACAAGTGCGACATGGTCGACGACGAGGAGCTGCTGGATCTGGTCGAGATGGAGATCCGTGAGCTGCTGAACGAGTACGACTTCGATGGTGACAACACCCCCATCATCCGTGGTTCTGCTCTGAAGGCTCTGGAGTCCACCAGCACCGATCCCAACGCCCCCGAGTACAAGTGCATTTGGGAGCTGATGGACGCTGTTGACAGCTACATCCCCACTCCTGATCGTGCTGCTGACAAGCCCTTCCTGATGCCCGTTGAAGACGTCATGACCATTTCTGGCCGTGGCACCGTCGCCACCGGTCGTGTCGAGCGTGGTACTGCCCACGTCGGCGACCAGATGGAGATCGTCGGTATCAAGGAAGAGAAGATGACCACCACCATCACCGGCCTCGAGATGTTCCGCAAGAGCCTGGAGTTCGCTCAGGCTGGCGACAACATCGGTGCCCTGCTGCGTGGCGTTGACCGTGACCAGATCGAGCGCGGCCAGTGCCTGTGCAAGCCCGGTTCTGTTCATCCCCACACCACCTTCGACGGCCACGTTTACGTCCTGAAGAAGGAAGAGGGCGGCCGTCATACCCCGTTCTTCAACAACTATCGTCCTCAGTTCTACTTCCGTACCACCGACGTTACCGGCATCATCACCCTGCCCGAAGGCACTGAGATGTGCATGCCCGGCGACAACGTTGATATGCACGTTGAGCTGATCACCCCGGTTGCCATGGAAGAAGGCATGCGTTTCGCTATCCGCGAAGGCGGCCACACTGTTGGTTCCGGCGTTGTTTCCAAGATCGAGAAGTAATTTTCGGCTTGTGATATAGCTTTCAAGGCTCCTGCTGTTAAGGCAGGGGCCTTTTTGTTGTGTACGACTTATGGGGCGGGGAGGGGGCAAAGGCCGGGTGTGGAAGACCAAGGAAGGCATCATGAAAACATCAGGAATTGTAGATAGGGGAGAGGACACCATTCGGAACTTTGAAAAAGTAGAGCAGGAGGGGGCACTCACACCGCCCTACCTTGGGAAGGTGCATTTCAGGTCGCGGTTAAGGGGCAAGGGTTGATCTATTCCTAAGTTTTCGGAACGGTCAGGAACGCTCTCTACAGTACAATTTATAATGGGCAATTCTCAACCTCCAATTTTCCCTTCAAGTTTCCTCCAATCTCTGCCAAATCTCTCAACAACAAGCCAAACCAAAATGACAAAAAATGCGCGGTCACAATACCGGGTGATTGTATTAAGAGATTGCAAAGAACATTATCGGGGTAAATGTTCAATTATTTGATAAAAACAGAAATAAACCATTCAAAAATGTTAATAAATACCGTTAAAGAGCCACCGCACCGCAACGCAAATAATGTGCGAAAAACAGGTTTCAGTTGATTCAAGGACAAAAATTTACCTAGAAACCGCTCTAATGAACTATGCAAATTCTGGCAACTGTGATATAATGTATATAATTGGATGTGTCGGAAAGGTTATCATTTGCTGGATCAAGGCATGCAGCCGGTACAACGTTTTGTCAGCCGCTGTGCCGGGGCCAAAAGCCCCAAAAGCAGGCCGCAGCCCGGCAAGGGATCGCCAGACCGAGGGGGCATAACCAGGCGTTTTGCAATCAATACCTGCAAAGTGCCGCACATCTGCCGTACCACTTTTCACACAAAAGGGGAAAGTAGTAACACTTAAGGGAGGATAAAACTATGAAGAAAAACCTTCAGCGTTTTGGTGCATCCGTGTTGGCAGCAGCCATGGTTGCCCAAAGCGTGGCGCTTCCCGCAGCAGCCGAAACTACCAAGATTGATTCTTCGGTAGCGCAGTCTGTTGCAGCTAGCGCAGCAAGCGCGGCCAGCGCTGTGCAGTCCCTGCCCAAGTTCACCAGCACCGCAGACCTGATCAAGCAGACAGCCCAAACGCTGGCTGCCCAGGGCGAAGTGCATGAACTGGAGCAGGACGATGCCAAGCTGGAAGCGACTGCACAGAGCAAGGCGGGCATGAGCCTTGCAGCGTTGGAAAATGCACTGGCCGATGCCATGTACGCCAACGCCGCAGCCGGCAAGATCAACACCGAAGCCTATGGCCTGAACAAGGACGAGATGGCATCGGTGATGGCTGCCACCATCAAAACGTATCATCTGTCCAGCGCCGTTACCGACCTGGGCTATGAGACGAACGCCGCAGGCGTTGTGACCGCCGTTACCTTTACCGGCAGCTCCGGCATGACCTCTGCGATGGAGTCCATGACCAACAGCGATGATGAAGTGATTGCGCAGCAGGCTGACAGCTACGCACAGGCTTACGTTGCTGAAAACTCCGATACCTTTGCTGCCAGCGCCGCTGCAGACGGCCATACCTATGGCGAGCCGAAATGGTACTGGAATGACACCAACCCGGAGGATGGCCACACCCATACCTGGAAAGAGACCCCCGATGGTTACTGGACCAAGACCGATGACGGCTGGGCTTACACCGCTGTGTATACCTGTGAAAAGGATGATGCCTACCAGAAGGTAGAAGGCACCGTAACCAAGGATACCACCGAGGCAAAGCCCGGCGTTGCCGGCAAGACCGTTTACTCTGCCAGCGTGCCCGCTGACAAGAGCCCGGTTAAGAAGGAATACAAGGAACCCACCACCCGCACCGACGACATTGCCGCCCTGCCCTGCCAGAGCCATGTCGTGTCCAAGGATGCAGATGGCAACTTTGTTGCTACCTTCAACTGGGAAATGAAGAAGGTCGAGGGCGAGCTGGCCGCTGACTACAGCAACGCCCAGCTGTTCTATGACAGCGAAACCGGCAAAATTTCTGCCGGCGCTCCCGTTACCATTGACTGGGAATGCACCAGCGTCACCTTCAAGTGCGCTGTCTGCGGCGAAGAAATCAAAACCCAGCCGGTAATGACCATGCCGGTCAGCGTTGTGGTAGACCAGAATAACAATTCCGTCTACATCAATGTGGGCGGCACCCCGACCCTGGATACCACCTCCGGCGGCACCGGCGTTACCCTGGTGTCCGCAATGAAGGACGGCAACTGGTACGATATGCAGAACAACCCGGTTGACGCAAGCAAGGTGAACTTCACCTATCAGAGCGGCGACAACAAGGGCAAGAACAGCCTGCTGCTGTACGACAGCCAGAAGACTGCCGTGTATGTGGACGACCAGGGCAACCAGGTCACCAATACTTACGATATCTCGACTGCGCAGATGAACTACTACTACTTCCAGCTGTCGCAGTTCAACCAGGACGAAGCAGAGTACTTCGGCGTGGTTGCCCCGTTCTGGACCTCCAAGGGCGTTCAGAAGCAGGGCGAGGATGGCAGCATCACCGGCACCATGGGCGCAATCAAGATATTGTGCAGCATTGATCCGAACGATGATGTCCCGCCGACCACCATGGCATTCATGCTGAACATGCTGCCGCAGGCGTTCATGTCTTACGTCATGAACTATGGCGAAGCTCTGAAAGCCATCCGTAATGAAGGCTTGAAACAGGTTGCCGAGCTGGGTGACAGCGCTGACTATGTTACCAAGCTGCTGATCCTGCACGACTGGATCTCCCAGGTTGCAGAATTCGATATGGGCTCCATGGGCGATATCACCGGCGGCGGCAACAACGACCCCATCCAGACGACTGCTTTCGGTGCCCTGCTGGGCGGCGAGATCGGCGCTAAGGGCGTTGAGTATGGCTGCATCTGCCTGGGCTATGCAGCTGCATTTAACTACATGGTCCAGAATTTGCCTGACAACAAGGAAATCTATAAAAAGACCGTTGACGGCAAAGAAGTTTGGAAGACCCCCGATGAAGTAGGCGATAACGCTGTTGTTGACTTTGCCCAGATCCTGTATTACTGCGATACTTCTGATACCAGTGTTGCCGGTAATGCGTTCGGCGGCGGCATGTTCAACAACGTCCACTACTTCAACGCAGTCAAGGTCAACAAGCTGCAGGGCGACAGCAACTCTGCTACGATGACCACCGGCGAACCCAACAAGAACTGGTACTATGTTGACGTCTGCTATGATGACGTGAACACCGAGTGCATGGCCCAGACCCGCGTTGAGAACGCAGGCGACCTGCGCCATGTCAACTTCCTGGTTTCTCCCTCCGGTCTGGAAGGCCGTTACAGCAAGTACTATGATTACATTGACTCGCTGTACGATGGCTACACCTACACCAAGAACAAGAATCCCGATGTGGATGATGACGGCAATGTTGTGTTGAACAACGGCAAGCCGCATTACTCTTACACCAAGGCGGAGAACAAGAACGAGACCCGTTACACCGATACCTGCTACGAGGATACCTGGTTCACCTCTATCTGCAGCCCCATCTACTTCGACGATAATTACTTCTATTACGTTGATACCACGACCAACCAGAACCTGTATAACAACATGCGCCGCCAGCAGTCCGAGAACGGCAACAGCGGCAGCTCTGGTTCCGGCAGCTCTGGTAACAACTCCCAGATGCAGCAGTTCATGAAGAAGATGCAGAACCAGGGCCCCGATACTCTGGAAGCACGTCCGCGTAATGCGAACTACTATATCCGCAAAGAGGATTCCAGCAGCAGACCCGGCGGCTTCAGCATGAGCAGCTTTACCAAGACGGATGACCCGTTTGATATCATCCTGATGTACTACAACGATCTGAAGGAAACCAGCAGCAACTTCAATGATGACGACAGCAATGCCAAGGTTCTGGCCGAAGCTGGCACCATCTATAAGATCGATACCAGTGCAAAAGATAAGCATACCAAGGTTGAAAACAACCTGAACACCGAGTGCCTGGCAGACGCTGCTGCAAAGCGGATCTACCCCGCACTGGTACACTCTACCGCACTGTATGATGGCATGCTGTACTTCAACGTCAACAACGCCATCTACCGTATGGACCCGACCACCGGCGCAGTGGAAGAAGTGAAGGAATACAACACCGTCTATGGCGGCATTAAGCTGACCAAGGATAAGGACGGCAACATGGTTCCCGATACCCACTTTCCCGGCATGAGCATGGTTATCATGGATAGCGCCCAGGATACCAGCAGTGTGAAGTATCTGGGCACCTTCAAGAACCATCCTCTGGCGGGCCTGACCCTGCGTGACAGCTACAGCTTTGCTACCACCACCCAGCAGGGCCAGACTGTGATCACCGGCATCAACACCACCAAGGATCAGCTGGTCGTTTCTGTCGGCACCAACCTGTCCAACACCTATAAGGAACTGGTGGACGGCAAGGCAGAAGTCAAGACCGATGCCTCCGGCACTTCTTATGCAAACCGTAAGAGCTACAAGAACGAGTCCTGGAACTACAACCCGAGTTACAACCAGAACATGGGCAGCTCTGACGAGAAGAACAAGAACGAAGAGTTCATGTGGTGCGCTAACCTGGTTGAAACCATGCCGATGTCCGACATGGTCAGCGACCTGAAGAGCGGCGCAACCACCAATGTTTCCGTTGAAGCATGGTGCGATACCCCCGCTTACACCCAGGACCGCACCACCAAGTACGGCCTGACCAAGGGTGAAAAGAAGTACGCTGACGGCGCACTGCCCAAGGGCCATACCTGGGCTCTGGACGAGCTGGAAACCAAGTCCGTTGGCAACAATGTGTACCTGTGCTCTGATTGCCATACCGCAACCGAGAGCAAACCCCACACCGTTACCCTGCCCGATCCAGTTGAAGGTGTTACCCTGACCCTGGGCACCACCAGCAACACCTACATCAAGGACGATACCGTTACCCTGACCGTAGAAAAGAAAGGCACCGATATCGTTACCGTTACCGCAAAGAACGGCGATACCGATGTTGCTCTGACTGAAGTTCAGGAAGCAGCGCAGGACGAAGCCGCAGCCCAGGCTACCACCGAAAAGGCTAAGACGGTTTACACCTTCACCATGCCGGACGGCGATGTGACCATCAGCGTTACCAAAGACGCCAAGACCTATGAGGTCAAGGTGGCCGATGCTAACAAGGATACGTTGAAGATCACCAGCCCCGAAGCTGACCTGGATAAGGTCACTGCGGGCACTACCATTACCGTTGTGGCTACCCCGAAGGATGGCTATACCCTGACGGCTGACGGTGTGGTGGTTACTTACGGCGACAATCAGACCCTGAAAGCAACTCCTGACACAGAAAAGGCCAACACTTACACCTTTGCAATGCCCGCTGGCGATGCAACTGTCAGCGCAGCGTTTGAAGAGGTTAAGAAGTATAACGTTACTGTGGCGGGTACTGTTGAAAACGGCACTGTGGGCGTAGAGCCGAAAACCGCAGCTGCGAAGGCTGTTGTTACTGTTACCGTTACCCCGAATACCAACTTTAAGTACACGGACGGCAGCCTGAAAGCTACTTATACGGATGGCGGAACGAAGAAAGAAATTAACGACTTTAAGGCAGTAGACGGTAAGGAAAACACCTACACCTTCGAGATGCCCGCTGCCGATGTTACCGTTAGCGCTGCGTTTGAGAAAATTGCGACCGAGACTTACACAGTAACTGTTGACAAGGGCGGCGACGGCAAAGTTACGGTCAATGGACAGGAAACTGAAAAGCTTGAGGGTCTGAAGTCTGGTGATCCTGTTACACTGAAGATTGACCCGATAGATACGGATACTTTGCTGACTAAGCTGGCAGGTGTAACGGTTACATCTGGCAAAGTTGAGGTCTCCACCACAAAGGTAGATGAAAATACCTATACTTTCACAATGCCGGACGGCAATGTAAATGTCAGCGTACAGTTTACGACTGTTGAGTACAGCATTGTAACTACGGCAGACCCGGCTGAAGGTGGCACGATTACTGTTACAGTTAATGGCAAATCTGAATTGAAACGTGCACCGAAGGATGCAGAAATGGCTGTAACGGTTACGCCGAATACGGGCTATGAACTGGAGCTGGCTCGCCATGGTCAGACCAGTATCACGGATAAAGTCAAAGATGGTGGTACGTATACAGTTGTCATGAGCGATTGTAACTTTGAAATCATTGCAGAATTCAAGAAGATTGAAACCACTGAACCCACCAACCCCAGCGAAGAACCTCAGGCTATTGAAGCCGAGGAGCGCACCGTTCATGGTGCCGCTGAAAAGACCACCATTACCGCAATGGCTGTCTTTACCTGCACCGATAAGAACTGCGCAAGCGCTCAGTTCGTGGATGCAACGGTAAAGCAGACCAGCGGCGTTACCACCGCTGCTGTCAACTTCAACGGCAAGGACTACACCGCCAAGTTCGGCGAGAAGAACGGCTGGGTTGAAGAAAACGGCAAGAAGTACTGGTACGAAAACGGCGTGAAGCAGGGTACCACCGGCCGCGGCAAAGAGATCTATGATCCCAATTCCGACGCTTGGTACTGGCTGGATGCTGTCCAGGGCGGCGCAATGACCGTCAGCAAGGACGTTTATCAGGAATCCGCCGCCGGCCAGTGGGCTGATAAGCCCGATGGCACCGGCAAGTGGGTCCGTTACGATGAGAACGGCCACATGGTCAAGGGCTGGCAGACGACCGATAAGGGCACCTACTACTTTGACCTGATCACCGGCGCTATGGCTAAGGGCGCAGGCGATATTGACGGTGTACCTTGCGCATTTGACGAGTACACCGGTATCGCTCTGGACGGCCAGTGGCTGACCATCAAAGGCGCTGACTTCTGGTACGAAAAGGGCGTTCGCCAGGGCCTGGATGGCCGCGGCAAGGAAATCTATGACCCGGCTTCCGACGCTTGGTACTGGCTGGATGCCGTTGACCAGGGCAAGAAAGCCACCAGCAAGGATGTCTATCAGGAATCCGAAGCTGGCCAGTGGGCTGATAGGCCCGATGGCACCGGCAAGTGGGTCCGTTACGATGCACAGGGCCACATGATCAAGGGCTGGAGCGCTGACAAGCGTTACTATTTCGACCCGATCTATGGCACCATGGCTAAGGGCGATGCAGTCATCGATGGCCGCACTTATCACTTTGATAAGAACACCGGCGTTCTGCAGTAATCCCACAGCCGAACAATGAGCTGTAATCAGCCCATTAACCTCTAAATAAAAATGCCGCAGCAGATGTAATAGTCTGCTGCGGCATTTTTGTATTTGTGGGCATAGGTTCGGTGAAATATTTGCCAGGCCAGTAGGGCGGGTGACCCCACGATTGTGGTGGCTCCCCTGGAGGGGAGCTGGACGCGAAGCGGCCTGAGGGGTGGTTCCTTGCCGCAAACCTAAGGCAACACCGCACAATTCCCGCCTTACGGCTTAAGCACCGCTCCG
>ERZ827469.3038-NODE-3038-length-11613-cov-3.820384_pt1 | contig 11613 bp, 9 predicted proteins | sample MGYA00519917_ERZ827469 | MGnify/ENA primary metagenome ERZ827469 (study PRJEB31778, sample SAMEA3449314) | human gut metagenome | biome: human gut; feature: human-associated habitat; material: faeces | place: United Kingdom | collected 2010/2012 ... | reverse complement strand
ACAAGCATTCCGGCGTTCATCCGCGCCGCAACGCCGCACATGGCAATCATAAATTCGTCGAACAGCGTCGATCTGCGACCGTTTGGAAGAATCCGCGGCACGGGGGAAAAGAGCTTGCCGCAGGCGGAATACTGGGGCACGCGCTTACTGTCCCCGCCGGAATGGATGACCAGAATACGTTTGCCGTCAAAGGCGTGGCAAGCTGCTTCGCCGGGCTGCGCAGACGCTAACTGCCTGCTCTCTGCTGCGCCGTCACCCTGCACTGCGCTATGCGGCACAGCAGCGAGACTCTGCTTACCCGCCGCATGCTCCCAGATATACCGCAGTACATTTAAAGTCGCGCCGCCGCTTCCGACACGCTTGCCGTCCGGATCAGGCAGCACCGCATAGTGTGTCTTTTCCGGGAGCATCTGATGCTTTAAGCGGTAGGAAATCTGCGCACGATATGCCTGAGCCTGAGCCTCGTTCGAAGCCGTCAGCACCACATAATCCCACAACGGCAGGTTCGGGTTGTGCAGAATTTCCTCATACTGTTTCGTACAGTCCCGATAAGACTGCTGTAAAAATAACGTCTGATAAGACAATCAAATACACATCCTCTCTTGTATTTCATGGCTGCAGATACCAAAATTCAGCTCCTTCTGCAGACCTCTCACTACTGGTAGGATAGCATATTCCGGGCGCTATTTCCACTGAAAAACGGCAATTCCGACAGCCGCTACAGCAAGTCCGATCGCCTTTCTCCACTCCCACGCTGCTTTTTCAACGCCGAACAGCCCAAACAGCTCCACAAGGTACGCCGCCGCGATCTGCGCCACCACGATAAACAGAACCGCCCTTGCAGGTCCAAGCATCGCCATTGCCTTAATCACTGTCCAGGTAATCCCGGCGCCGAGTACGCCGCCAAGCAGCAGATACTTCGGCTCGCTCCTAAACACGGCAAACAGATTCGACCGGTCCGCTGCAAGCCAAACTGCCAGGCACGACAGCAGCGCCGTCGCCTGCACAAACACATTCGCAGACCAGATGCTCGACGCTTTTGTGACCTGTGTATTGAAAATGCCCTGCACGCTCATCAGAACCCCGGATAAAACTGCAATCAAAAATCCAACCATCCTGCAAGCCTCCTTCTTCCGTCCGCCCTGACAGCGTCCGGTATGAAATACAGTATGCGTTATGGTTGGATTTTTATACACGTTCTTATTCTTCTTCGCCCTCGGCGTAATCGATTTGAGTCTCCGTAGGCACTTCGATATATTCTTCTTCCACGTACTGCGTGCCGGTTACCTGTGTCATGATTTTTTCCGAAAGGTCTTTTAAAACGTCCGAAACGTTTTCTCCCTCCCAGATTTTCGTCTCCGCGATCTCCATCTGTACCCAGAAGTTCGCAGTCGCCATCAGCTTCGGCACCGGAACCGTCTGGCTGTATTCCTGCCAGAACGCTGCCATCTCCTCCGTCTGCTGCGCTGCGCTCTTTTTGGCAGGCACAAGGGTACTGCGGTCAAACAGCTTATCCGCGCTGTCCGTGCAAAGCCATGCTGCGAAATTATCCGCCTCGTCCTGATGCTTGCCATAGCCGTTTACAACAATGCTTCCGGTCACGGAAATACCGCGGGAGCAAACCGTTTCACTGATATCCGGCAGGGACGCTACGCCGTATTCCCACGCAAAGCTTCCGTCTGCCTTCGCCTGCACAACCCGATCCAGAATATCGGTGGTCGCGATCGTATAAACCAGCTTTCCATCCAAAAAATCCTGCACAACCTGGTCGTAGCTCGAAGTCGCCGCATCGATCGAGAAAAACTGACTCAGCTTCTGGTACGCCGCAAGCCCGTAAACCGCATCCTGATTATAGATGTTGATCCGGGACGAATCATCCCCGCAGCTTCCGCCAACGGTGATATAATTTCCTGCAAAGAAATAATTATAGAAAAAATCAGATACATCCCATCGGAAAACCGATTCTACCGTTTCCGGCGCATTGTACTCATCCGCAAAATTCCGGATATCATCAATCGTTTTCGGAATCAGGGACATCTCGTCCGTTTCCAGCTCTGCCGCCGCCTGCTCCAGATACGTCTGGTTGTATACAAGCGCGCTGGTTTCAAAATACAGCGGATAAGCAACCGCATGTCCCTGATAGGTCACAGCGTCCAGTGCAGTCTGCGGAAAATTTTCGGTATTCAGGACAGCATTCTGATCCTTCACATTTACCGCCAGCCCGGCAAGGTACGCTTTTTCCAGTCCGTCATTGCTGATCAGGTAAACATCCGGCATCGATTCCTCTGCGATGGAAGCGTCGTTTACTGCCTCGAGATATTCCAGACCGCTTTTCAAAACCGGAACAACACGCACGCCGGTCGCATCCTGATATTCAAGCGCCATCGCGGAAAGATAATCTTCCAGTTTTTCCTCGGTATACCATACCGTCAGCGTCGGTTTGGACGACAAAATACCGTCCGTAGAAACGCCTGCCTTATCCAGGGCAGAGGCGCCCGCATAAATCAAAGCCCCCGCAGCACAAACACCGCAGACCGCCCCGATCAGTTTTGGGTAAAAAGACATGTTCCTCTCCATTTCTTTCTTTTTTGCCGCGCTGCCGTTTCCTGGCAGCTACGCGTTTTGCTCCTGAAACGTTTTCAGGCATGAATCCAGAATTTCGATCATTTCATCCACATCTGCGTCGGTGATGACAAGAGGCGGAACGAAGCGGATAATATTTGTTCCCGCGTTGATCAGAATCAGACCGTTTTCCAGTGCTGCGTTGATCACAGGCGCAACCGGACGGTCAAAGACAAGTCCCTGCATCAGTCCCATGCCTCTTCTGTCCGTGATAAAATCATATTTTGCTGCCAGGCTGTCCAGCTTTTCTTCCAGATAAGCCGACACCTCCCGCACATGCTCCAGAATGTTGTTTTCCTCAAACAGATCCAGCACCTTTGCCACAGCTGCACATGCCAGCGGGTTGCCGCCGTAGGTTGTACCGTGGTCGCCTGCCGTAAGTGAATGCTGTCCGACCTTTTCCGTCATTAAAAATGCACCTACCGGAACACCGCAGCCAAGGGCTTTTGCCGTCGTCATGATATCCGGCTTTATGCCATATTTCTGCCACGCATACCAATAGCCGGTTCGTCCCATGCCGCACTGGATTTCATCCAGAATCAGCAGGATATCCTTTTCATCGCACAGCGCGCGCACTTTTTTCAGAAAGCCCTCCTGTACCGGATAAATTCCGCCTTCTCCCTGCACGGTTTCCAGCAAAATTGCGCACGTCTTGTCATTTACACATGCCAGCACGCTGTCAAAATCGTTGAGATCGGCAAACCGGATATTGCCGATTCCTGGCTCAAATGCCTCTCTATAATGCGGATTGCCGGTTACCGACAGTGCTCCCATCGTCCGACCGTGGAACGAATGATTCATGGCAATGATCTCATGATCCGTCGTGCCGTCTTTTAAATAAGCATATTTCCGCGCCGCCTTGATCGCGCCCTCGATCGCTTCCGCACCGCTGTTGGTGAAGAACACGCGGTCCATCCGGGAAACCTTTTTCAGATGTCTTGCCGCTTCCACCGCAGGAACATTGTAATAATAATTCGAGGTGTGGATGACCTTGTCGATCTGCGCCTTCAGCGCATCATTGTACTCGGCATTATGATAGCCGAGGGCAAACACCGCAATACCAGCCACAAAATCCAGATACCGTTTTCCTTCTATATCATATAAAGATACGCCGTCGCCGCGATCCAGAACGACCTGATACCGATTATAGGTATGCAGAAGATCCTGCTCGGCTTCGTCGATATACTGCTGCATCAATTCACCCATGTTTCCTCCATTCCGCAGGCACTCTGTGCCGAAGGTGCTTTGCACTGCTTTAAACCTACTCATCGTCTCCGACAATCGCTGTTCCGATCCCATGATCTGTAAAAATTTCCAAAAGCAGACAGTGGGGGATTCTGCCGTCCAGGATATGTACCCGGTTGACGCCGCCTTTGACTGCCGCCGTACAGTTGTTTAACTTCGGCAGCATGCCGCCGCCGATCTCGCCGCTGCTGACAAGCGCTTCCGCGTCGCTTGCTGTAATGCGGGAGATGAAAGAGGATTTATCAGAAAAGTCCTTGTACAGACCTTCTACATCCGTCAGGAACACGAGCTTGTCCGCGCCGACCGCCCTTGCGATCGCGCACGCTGCGTCGTCTGCATTGATATTATAGGTCTCGCAATTTTCATCCATGCCCACCGGAGCTACGATCGGAAGGTAATCGCGGTCGATCAGATCATATAAAATCTTGGGATTTACTTTGGTCACATCGCCGACAAAGCCGATATCCTTCCCATCGGAATATTTCTTTTCCACCTGCAGAAGACCGCCGTCCTTGCCGCTGATGCCAGCTGCGGGTACGCCAAGCTCCTGTACCATGGCAACCAGATTTTTGTTGACGCGCCCCAGCACCATTTCCGCGATTTCCATCGTTTCAGCGTCCGTCACGCGCAATCCGTTGACAAAAACAGGCTCCTTGCCGGCTTTTGCCACCCATTTGCTGATGGCCTTGCCGCCGCCGTGTACGATGATCGGCTTAAAACCTACCAGCTTTAACAGCGTCACGTCCTTGATGACGTTTTTCTGCAGCTCTTCATTGCTCATGGCGCTGCCGCCGTATTTTACCACGATAATTTTCCGGTTGAATTTCTGGATATAGGGGAGTGCTTCAATCAGCACCTCCGCTTTTTTCATGATCTGTTCCATTTCCGGTTTTTCCACTTTTTCCTCCCATTTCTGCGCACGCTTCCTTTTGCGGCGCTGTGAGACTGTTTTATCGTTCTAACGCCGGTTCGCGTCAACTGCGGTAGTCCGCGTTAATCTTGACATAATCGTAGGTTAAGTCACAGCCCCAGGCTGTCGCTTCCGCCTCGCCCATCTTCATATCCACAAGCGCAGTCACCTCGGAGCAGGACAGGATCCGGGTCGCTTCTTCCTCGCTGTAATCCGCCGCCATACCATCCTTGAAGATCAGGATCTTTCCGGCGCTGCTTTCCAGATACAGTTCTATCGCCTCGGGATCGAATTTTGCCCCGGAATAGCCCAGCGCACACAGAATCCGTCCCCAGTTCGCATCGTGTCCAAACAAGGCTGCCTTTGTCAGACTGGAGGTGATGACCGATTTTGCCAGGGTCTTTGCATCTTCCTTATTATCCGCATGAATGACCTTTACCTCGAACAGTGCGGTTGCGCCCTCGCCGTCGCCTGCGATCTTCTTCGCCAGCGTCTCATTGACATAATGAAGCGCTTCCACAAACGTATCGTAATCCGCGCCCTTTTCCGTGATTTCAGGGTTTCCCGCCTGGCCGTTTGCCAGCACAAGCAGCGTATCGTTTGTCGAAGTATCGCCGTCTACGGAAACCATGTTGAAGGTATCCTGCACGTCAGCGCTCAGTGCTTCCTGCAGAAGCTTTTTGGAGATATTCACATCCGTTGTCACAAATGCGAGCATTGTGCACATATTCGGATGAATCATGCCGGAGCCTTTGCACATGCCGCCGATGGTTACTTCTTTTCCACCAATCGTCACCTTTACTGCAACCTGCTTGTTGCGGGTATCCGTTGTCATAATCGCCTTTGCCGCATCGGTTCCTGCCTCTTCTCCGGGCTTGATCGCCTTTGCCAGCATACGCACACCTTCGGTCATTTTTTCCATCGGAAGCTGCATACCGATGACGCCGGTCGAACAAATCAGGACGCTCTGAGGAGAAATCTCCAGCGCATCTGCTGCGGCTCCTGCCGTCTCCCTGCAATATTCATAGCCGAGCTTTCCGGTACACGCATTTGCGATACCGGAGTTTACAACGATCGCCTGAGCTTCCCACTCGCTCTCTACGACTTCCTTATCCCATAAAACAGGAGCAGCTTTTACTACATTCGTCGTAAACACGCCCGCTGCGCGACACGGCGTTTTGGAATACACCATTGCCATATCTTTTCTGTTCTGATACTTGATCCCGGCCTCTACGCCGGCTGCCATAAATCCCTTTGCCGCGGTTACGCCGCCTGTAATGATCTCCATATGTTCCTCCTGCCTTTCTTTTTATGTCAGATTGAGCAGTATCTTTTGCCCGCTCAAGCGTTGAAATTTTCGATATTTTTCTGATTTAAAACAAAATCGTAATAGTTTAAATCCTCGCGCTTCGTCCAGCCGATCTGCTTCCAGAAGGCGTTGCCGATATCATTTTTCGTAAACGCGATCAGGGATACCTTATTGATGCCCTCCTGCTGCAGCGCATTCATACAGTGCACCACCATCGCCCTGCCGATCCCATGCATCCGGTAATCCTCATGCACACAGACGTGATACAGACAGCCCCTGCGCCCGTCATGCCCGCACAAAATCGCGCCGACCACTCTGCCGTCCATCTCAGCGACTACGCTGATTCCGGGATTTCGCTTCAAAAACCGCTCCACCCCTTCTCTGGAATCGTCGATCGTCCGGATCGAAAACCCGTGAATCGTCATCCAAAGGGCGTATACCTGATCATAATCCTCTATTTGCATGCTGCGCACTGTAACCATTGTTATTTATCCTTTCCTGCCAGGGCCAACATAAGGCAAAAGCGCCTCGCCCCAGCTTTTTATCAGCCGTTCAGGCGACCATGCCGCATTCGCCGGCGACGTGGAGGGAAGCTTCCCCGCTTCCCGCTGACATGCCTTCTCACAATATCTGTGATATAACTCCCATGACTTTGCGCCGTTGCAAAACACCGCCTCAATCCTGGAATCCTGCAAAAGCCCGGCCACATCGTTTGCTGCCACATCCCGGATGGAGCTGTCCGAAGACCCTACAATCCGACAGGAAGCGATCACATCCCACACAGCGATCCCATTTGCCAGCAAAAAAGCCTTTTTCTCCTCCACCGACACCGGAACCTCCGCCTGACACACCCCCGCTAAAACCTTCCAAAACCGGTTCTGCGGATGCCCGTAATAAAAATGATTCTCCCTCGACTTCACCGACGGCAGACTTCCCAAAATCAACACTCTGGAATGCCCGTCCACAACCGGCGAAAAAGGATGCACCACCAACTCCTGCCCGACAGCCATCCAAAACACCTCAAATCCTCAAAGCCATTTCAAAGCACAAAAATTCTCTAACCCTAGATTTTACAAACAACTCCATGGAAAATCAAGACCTTTTTACCCCAACAGGGCAAAGTCGCCTACGGCGACCAGCCCACACAAACTCAGCCCTACCTCACAGGCCGCTGTTGCCGCAGGCAACCAGGCCTCACCGCGCAGACTGATTGCCAGCCCCGGCTGCCGACTGCAATTGCGTCCCCTTGATTTGCAAGCGAAACTTTTGCAAAAACGCACAGGCTTCCGGCACCGAACGTCCGACTGTCCGAAGCAGGCATGCACAACCGCCAAAGCAGCCAAAAACCTACCACCATGCCTGCAAGTTTCGGACGCGAGGTGCGCCCTTAGGAAGCCGACGCGCTTTTGCATAAAAGTTTCAGCGCACAAATCCCGGGGACGCAATGCAGTCGGCTGCCGGGGCGGTCAAAGTCTGCCGGGAATCCACCATCCCTTACGGGAACATCGGCACAAGATCCAGGCCCTCGGACTCCTCCAGTCCAAACATCAGATTCATATTCTGCACCGCCTGTCCTGCCGCGCCCTTCACCAGATTATCCATAGCACCCATCATAATCACACGCTTCGTCCGCGGATCGACCTTAACGTTCACATCTACAAAATTGCTGCCCTCTACCCACTTCGTTTCCGGGCACACACCCTCCGGCAACACGCGCACAAACTTCTCATCCTGATAATATTTGTCATAGGCTGCCCGAATCATTGCAGCATCCGGCAGTCCAAGGCTTCCGTCCGGCTTTTTCACTTCTTTTAAGGAAGCATAAGCCGTCACCAGAATTCCACGGTTCATCGGAACCAGATGCGGTGTAAAGTTCAGCACAACCGGACAGCCTGCCGCATAGGACAGTTGCTCCTCGATCTCCGGCGTATGGCGATGGCTCGCAACACCGTATGCCTTGATATTTTCATTCACCTCACAGTACAGGTTTGCAACCTTTGCACTGCGCCCTGCCCCGGAGGTACCGCTCTTTGCATCAATAATCAGCGTATCCATATCGATCAGTCCCTCTGCTGCCAGCGGAAAGATCGAAGTAATGGAGCAGGTGGGATAACAGCCCGGATTTGCTACCAGACGAGCCTGTTTGATCGCCTCACGGTTTCTTTCACACAGACCGTAAACCGCTTCCGGAATAAACTGCGGAGATTTATGTTCGATTCCATACCACTTTTCATAAGTAGCAACGTCCTTGATCCGAAAATCCGCACTCAGATCGATCACCTTTGTATTGGAAAGGATTTCCTCATCCAGAACTCCTGCCAGGAAGCCCTGGGGCGTCGCGGTAAAGATCACATCGACCTCTTTTGCCAGCTGCTTTAAATTATCATCCTTACAAACATCCTCTACAATCTGAAACATATTCTGATAAACAGACGCATATTTCTGATCCACATAGCTTCTGGATCCGTACCATTTAATTTCTGCCTCTTTATGCCCGTATAAAAGACGGACCAGCTCCCCGCCGGCATAGCCGGTCGCTCCGATAATTCCAACCTGAATCATTTTCTTTTCCTCCTTAACTTTGCATAATCATACTGCATTCGTGTATAATATTCAAGTATTTTTGGAATATATTCCATTTTTTCTGAATAAAATATTTATAATTTGCATAAATTTACACTTGTATTTCTTCGCATCCGGGTGTATAGTAATTTCAGTCAGTCGGGAACGGATGCTTCCATCCTTATCTTGACACAGCTTGAAAGAAAAATCAAACATAGCATATGGAGGAGTAATTATCATGAAAGAAAAAGTTATTTTAGCGTATTCCGGCGGTCTGGATACCACAGCCATCATTCCGTGGCTGAAAGAGAATTTCGACTACGAAGTTATCTGCGTCTGCATCGACTGCGGACAGGAAGAAGAGCTGGACGGTCTGGAAGAAAGAGCAATCTCCTGCGGTGCTTCCAAATTATATATCCTCGATGTAAATGACGAACTGTGCGACGAATACATCGTTCCCTGTGTACAGGCACATGCTGTGTACGAAAACAAATACCTGCTGGGCACATCTATGGCGCGTCCGCTGATCGCAAAGAAGCTGGTTGAGGTTGCCCGCAAAGAGGGCGCTACCGCAATCTGCCACGGCGCTACCGGCAAGGGCAACGACCAGATCCGTTTCGAGCTCGGCATCAAAGCCCTGGCTCCTGATTTAAAGATCATTGCTGCATGGAGAAACGATAAGTGGACCATGGATTCCCGGGAATCCGAAATCGAATACTGCCAGGCTCACGGCATTCACCTTCCTTTCTCTGCAGATTCCAGCTACAGCCGCGACCGTAACATCTGGCACATCAGCCATGAAGGTCTGGAGCTGGAGGATCCCGCAAACGAGCCCAACTACGGACATCTGCTTGTTTTAGGCTGCACTCCCGAGGAAGCTCCCGACGAGGCAGAATATGTTACCATGACCTTTGAAAAAGGCGTTCCGAAGAGTGTAAACGGTGTAGAGATGAAGGTTTCCGACATCATCCGCACTCTGAACAAGCTGGGCGCAAAGCACGGCATCGGTATCGTCGATATCGTAGAGAACCGTGTTGTCGGCATGAAATCCCGCGGCGTTTATGAGACTCCCGGCGGAACGATCCTGATGGAGGCACATCAGCAGCTGGAAGAGCTGATCCTCGACCGCGATACCTATGCAGAAAAGATCGATATGGGCAACAAGATGGCTCAGATTGTATACGAAGGCAAATGGTTCACTCCTCTGCGCGAGGCAGTTCAGGCATTCGTAGAAAAGACTCAGGAATATGTAACCGGCGAAGTAAAATTCAAGCTCTACAAGGGCAATATCATCAAAGCCGGCACAACTTCTCCTTACTCTCTCTACAATGAAAGCCTTGCTTCCTTCACAACCGGCGATCTGTATGACCACCACGATGCAGACGGCTTCATTACCCTGTTCGGCCTTCCCCTGAAGGTTCGTGCTATGAAAATGGCAGAGTTGAAGAAAAATAATCTGAAGTAACAATTCAGGACGGCGCAATAAACCAAACTGTGCTGGAAAGCAAAAACAAAACCCCCGCCGACTCCGGGTTATCTCCGGAATCTGCGGGGGTTTTACTTATATTCCGACAGTCCAGGATCTCCTTCTTTTCCCGCCGTTCTGAATCGTTACCTTACATTTTTAATTTTCTGCTTCTTCCTTTCCGCTTCAGATAACGGATTCCATAATGCTCCGGAATCTGGGCCAGCACAATAGCCACAAATACCAGCACACATCCAACCAGCTCTCTGGCAGACAGCTTCTGTCCCAAAATCAGCCAGCCTGCAAGCAGGGAGAAAACGGATTCCAGGCTGAGAATCAGAGATGCCACCGTGGGATCTACATTTTTCTGAGCTACAACCTGAAGGGTATAGGCTACGCCGCAGGAGAAAACACCGGCATAAAGAACCGGAGCCCATGCAGCCCGGATTGCCTCCCAGGACGGCTTCTCATACAAAAACATGAGAATTCCGGAAATAATTCCTGCCGTAAAAAACTGAATGCAGGAAATCACAACACCATCCGCCTTTGGTGAAAAATAATCAATTACCAAAATATGAACCGAGAATCCAATGGCACATAAAAATACCAGAAAATCTCCCCGTCCAATGGAAAAGCCTTCCGTAATACATAAAAGATACATCCCCACAGCCGCAATTGCCACACTGAGCCAGGTATTCAGACCTGTGCTTTTTCCCAAAAACAGCCCCAGCACCGGAACAATGACAATGTAAAGAGCTGTAATAAATCCGGCTTTTCCTACCGTTGTGTACTGTATTCCGATCTGCTGCAGGTTACTTGCCACACAAAGTGCCAGTCCACAACAGATTCCACCCAGGATGACATTCTTTTTTTCTTCTTTCCTATCTGTTTTTTTCTGTCTTTCTGCTCCGTCATTTTTCGCACGCCATTTGTCCAGGAAACAGATACATGGAATCAGAAAAATCCCACCGATCAAAGAGCGTACACAGGTAAATGTAAAGGGCCCGATATAATCCATCCCCACGCTCTGTGCTACAAAAGCTGTTCCCCAGATAAATGCAGTCAAAAAGAGCATCAGTGTATTCTTTCCTGTCATTTTCTTCATCGAGCCGTCTCCTATTTGCCAAGTTCGTGAAGATATAATTTTGCTTCTGTTTCAATGAAGATCGTTCCGGCTCCGTTTACACTGAAGAATTCGATCAGAAGAACGTGACGGATTCTTCCGTCCAGAATATGTACTCTTGAAACACCTTCTTCGATCGCATCGATGCAGTTTTGTAATTTCGGGATCATGCCACCGCCTACATTGCCGTTATCGATCAGTTCTTTTGCTTCTTTTACAAATAATTTGGACAGCAGGGTGGACGGATCATTCGGATCCAGATATACGCCTTCGATATCGGTCAGGAATGCCAGTTTTTCTGCATGGACTGCCTTCGCGATCGCACATGCCGCATCGTCTGCATTGATATTGTAAGTATCAAAGTTTTTATCCAGACC
>ERZ827469.3037-NODE-3037-length-11614-cov-2.864608_pt1 | contig 11614 bp, 8 predicted proteins | sample MGYA00519917_ERZ827469 | MGnify/ENA primary metagenome ERZ827469 (study PRJEB31778, sample SAMEA3449314) | human gut metagenome | biome: human gut; feature: human-associated habitat; material: faeces | place: United Kingdom | collected 2010/2012 ... | reverse complement strand
ATGGCATTTCTCGAAGATCCGAAAGTATTGATACTGGATGAACCGCTCAGCGCGCTGGATGCAGATTCGGTGCAGGAAGCCCGCAAGCGCATTTTGGAGGAAAAGGAGCGTGGAAAGCTGGTTCTTATTGCATCCCATTATCAGGAGGATATCCAATCACTGTGTGATGAGGTATATTGGATGAAGAGTGGACATATTCTGTTGCAGTAAATTTTGTAATTGGCTCGTAAAAATATCTGCGGTTTATAAAAGTGAAATTTTATCCCATTTGCTTTTTGTGGAGAACGTGAATCTTTATTTATTAATGATAATTATTCTGTCAAACAACTTATAGATACAAATCAGCAGTTAATAGACAAACTTAGAGAAGAAAAGGAAAAAAAACCGGACAAATATCAAACTGCTCGAAAAATTTTATTTAAATCTATCCAAGAAAGTTCTGCTTTCATAGATTACGATGTAGAAGTGATGACTAAAAACAGAAACAGAGATTTTTTTGAAACTTTATATATTCGAAAACGTAGCATTGATATTCTTTCTGAATTGGAGGTATATGAACCTTTTTGTTTTAGTGTTCAATTAGGAAAAGAATATTATCTGGATGTTCAAAAAGAAGTCATGGATTGCATATTAAACCTAAAAGATGCAGATGAATTGATAGAATTCTTTTTAAAACGAGACTCGGAATACTTGGTTAGTTTATTGATTAAGTTAAATTTGTTGATAAAAGAAAGAGGAAAAAACATGACAAAAGGAATGACTGTTGCATATGCGTGTGCGAAAAAAGTAGCTGAAAGATTACCAGAGAATAAGAGAAAGAGTTATCGTCAGAGGTTGACAAGTTCACTTGCACTGAAAGATTATAGTGCATTTTTGGATATTCTTGCCCAATTGTCCAATTATACAGATATACAATTTGATTTTGTTTATGATTTATTTGAAAATTTTGAGGATAACAAGGAATTAGCTTATACATTTGCTAATGCGATGACAAAGAAAAGTAAAGTGCAGGATAAGCAAACGGGAGGTAAGGAGAATGAATAAGAAAGCTTTGACAATTACAATAGTAGCCAATATGACATCTAATTATTCGGAATCTCTGGGAAATATCGCCAGTGTACAAAAGGTATTTAGAAATCGAAAAGTGTATACAATTCGAAGCAGAGAGAGTCTTAAAAATGCAATTATGACTCAGTCTGGTTTATATGAAGACTTGAAAACAGAGATTGATGGAGCAGTGCAGAAAAAAGTTACAGAAGAATCAAATGCATCTAATTGCAGAGCTTTAGAAGGTGGATATATGAATACAAGCGGCACTACATATATCAGAAATAGTTCATTTTACGTAACAGATGCCATTTCCTGCGAAAGCTTTGTAAGTCAGCCAAGATTTCACAATAATCTTTATATGGCCACGAATTATGCAAAAGAAAATGGATTAAATGTACAGAATCATGCAGATCAGGTAGGTTTAATGCCATATCAGTATGAATATGATAAGTCTTTAAAAATTTACAGTATAACAATAGATTTGGAAATGGTGGGAAAAGATGATAACTTTCAGGAGGAAGCAGAAGCAGAGGAAAAAGCTGAAAGAGTATGCATGTTGCTTAATGCGGTAGAAATGTTAAGCCTGATAGTAAAAGGAAACATGGATAATGCGGAACCTGTTTTTGCAGTAGGTGGATTGTCAGAGAGGAAAACACATTATTTTGAAAATGTAGTACATGTAAAAGAAGACAGACTGGAATTATCGGAGGATTTAATTATAAAGAAAAATCAGGGATTTCATGCGGCATTATTAAAAGGGCAGACACTGGAAAATGAAAAAGAAATAGAAGAAACTCTGAAAACAATGAATATGCCGGAATTTTTCCAGACTTTAAAAGAAGAAGTAAGAGAATACTATGGCGTTTAACAGAAAGGAGAGATTCTGTTATGAAAGCATTTCGACTGGTTATCCGTCAGACGAGCGCAAATTACAGGAAACCAGAATGCGTGGATAATAAAATGACATATCCGCTCCCCCCTTTTTCAACAGTAATTGGAGCGTTGCATAAAGCATGTGGATACACAGAATACCATCCAATGAATGTAAGTATACAAGGACAGTATGAATCTATGCATCGTGAACCGTATACCGATTATTGTTTCTTGAATTCTTTACAAGATGACAGAGGAATTCTTGTAAAAATGAAAAATGGAGAAATGCTGTCGACTGCGTTTGACAAGGTTGCTGTAGCTAAGAAACCACAGGGAAATAGTTTTCGAAAAAATATAACAATTCAGGTATACAATGAAACATTATTGAAAGAGTATCAACAGTTAAAGGATTTAAATGATACTATTTCTGAATTCAAGAAAAATAGACTTGGGCCAGTTTTAAATCATTTGAAGAAAAGAAAAAAAGCATTAGCAGAGAAAAGAAAAAAGGCAAAAGCAGCGGGCATTCCATATGAAAGTGTACTTCAGAGAGAAAATGAGCTTAAAAAGTATGAGAAAGAAATAAAGCAGCGATATGATGAATATGTAAGAGAAAACTATACGAAACCTATTTCTTATTTTCGGACATTAACTAAGTCTATGAAATTTTATGAAGTTCTGAATAATATTCAATTGATTATTCATATACAGGCAGATGATGCGGTTTTACATGATCTGGAACAGCATTGGACTGACATAAAATCTATTGGAAGAAGTGAAGACATGGTAGATATACAGCAGGCAAAAGTTATAGATTTAGTTGAAACTGGAAATATTTCGGTGACAAGTGAGTATTCTGCTTATATAGATTCTGAAGCTCTGAAACTGGATGAAGAAACGGATGAGAGAAAGGTTTATCCATATAAAATACGAAATCGTATGAAAGCAAATGGAACCAGATATTATCTGAATAAAAATTATGAGTTAAAAGATGGAAAAAGAATTTTTGAAAAAAAATCTGTAGTATATATTTCACAATATGGTATCGATAAAATTGGAAATGGAATATACCTGGATCAGGAAGATGGGAAAAATTATATTGTTAATTTTCTTTAAAATTGAGGCAGCAAATGGGAGTTTGCTGCCTTGCTTCTATAATAAAGGAATGCATTCTGGGAAATGAAGGAGACAAAGGATGAATTTAGAAAGGTATTGGGCAAAGCCAGATAAAACGATTCAACAACATATAAATGATTTATTGACGCATTTAGAAACATTAAAAACAATGGGATATATTGACTCAGATGATTTATACGAATTGGTAAAACAGGCTTGTTATTATCATGATATTGGAAAAGTAACGGAAAGATTTCAACAGAGAGTTCTCGCAAAAGAAAAACAATATTTTGATCCAGATAGAGAAATCCCACATAATGTACTGTCAGTATATTTTGTAAATGAGGACCAGGTTCAAAAGATAAAAGGGCATGATAAACGGGATTATGCACGAGTCTGCTTTGCAGTAATGTATCATCATGATTATTGTGATCCGATAAAGACTATTTTGGAGAGAGAAGATACAATTAAGGAAAATTTAGCCGAGGTTAAAAATGAAATTTTCAAATTATCCCAAAAGTTTTATACTCAATTGGCTATGGTTAAGGATATTGAAGATATTCGAGCAGTAAAAATTAAAGGGTATTTACATAAATGTGATTATAGTGCCAGTGGAAATTATATGATTGAGTATCCTCATGATTTTCTGGAACAGGGATTGGAAAATTGTATGAGAAAGTGGCAAAGAAAAAATCCCAATGTGGAATGGAATTCACTACAACGATTTTGCATGGAAAAACAAAATCAGAATATTATTGCCATAGCTCAAACAGGAATGGGAAAAACGGAGGGTGGTTTATGGTGGATTGGAAATCATAAAGGATATTTTGTGTTACCGTTACGAACTGCGATTAATGCAATCTATGACAGAGTGTGCGAAGATATACTGGAAAATGAAAATTTGTCTGAGAAAGTCAGTCTTCTTCATTCTGAATCGTTGGAGTATTATGTCAAAAAGAATGTGGGAACAGATGAAGAAATATTTCAGTATGAGCAAAGGGGAAAAGCATTTTCTATTCCATTAAGTATTTCAACAATGGATCAGCTATTTAATTTTGTATTTAAATATCAGGGATATGAATTGAAATTGACAACCTTGTCTTACTCAAGAATTGTAATTGATGAAATTCAAATGTATAGCCCGGATTTGTTGGCCTATCTAATATATGGAATGGAACATGTTGCAAAGATGGGTGGAAAAATAGCGATTATGACAGCAACCTTATCTCCATTTGTAAAAGAGTTATTAGAAAAATATGTTGGATTTTCAAAGGACAATCAAAAAGTATTTATTAATGATTCCATTCGCCATAATGTAAAAGTCAGGGATAGAAAAATTAATGCAAAAGATATTCTGGATCTATATGAAGAAAATGAAAGAAAAGGCATCAGTAATAAAATACTGGTAGTTTGTAATAAAATTGCTACGGCACAAAAACTTATGGAAGCAGTGAAGGCAGAAGCAGCAGGTAAAAATATATCAGCTACTGTAAATATTTTTCATAGTCGATTCATAAAAAAAGACAGAGCTAAACTTGAAGAAGAAATTATAAAATTTGGAAAGACGTATGACAAAAATGGGAATCTGGATAAACAATCGGGAATTTGGATTGCGACTTCAATTGTAGAGGCAAGCCTTGATATTGATTTTGATTATTTATTTACAGAGCTTCTTGATTTAAATTCTTTGTTTCAGAGATTTGGAAGATGCAATAGAAAAGGCGCAAAAAATGTGACCATGTACAATTGTTATGTATATACGCAATTGGATGAGGGCGATTTCATATTGGGGAATAAAGGATTTATTGATAAAACAATATTTGAGTTGTCAAATAAAGCGATCCATGATATTAATGGAAAACTATCTGAAAGTAAGAAACAAGAGTTGATTAACAGATACTTAACAACGGAAAATATTTCTCAAAGTCATTTCATAAAGAAATTTAGGGAAAAGTATCGTTTCATAGATTCTATTAGTATATATTCTTTTAAGAAAAATGAAAATAAATTGAGAAATATTTTAAGTGAGACGATCATTCCTGAAACAGTATATGAAAAATATAAAGAAGAAATAGATACTATATCTCAGAAATTAAATTCAGAAAGATTAACTGCGATTGAAAGAAAATGTTTAAGAAGTAATATTTTGCAGTATTCGCTTGAAATTCCATATTATCACTGGAACTCTTATGAAAAGGCTATGAAAAAAGGATGTGTGCATCAATATCAATCAATTAATCTGAGTCCAGGCGAAAAAATTAAAGTTATGCAATGTCGATATGATGAAATGGGATATTATAAAATTGAATTTGTAGATGATGTAGATTAATAATGAAAAATTCTGTCGATGTTCGATAAAATAAAAATGCGAAGAGGTCGACAATGGTATGTAAATAAAGGGAATGAGTGGTTTTTTGATGAAAAACATGATAAAATGAATGGGAAAATAGAACAGATATAGTGAAGTCGACAAAAATGAGCAAATAAGCATAAAAAATATGCGGAACTGACAGCTATAGATTAAAGTAGAACCATATTGGAATGTAAAGTTATTTCTTTTATCTTTTTTGTTTCGCTTGTGTTCCATTAAAGTAGAACCATATTGGAATGTAAAGGTAACAATGCTTCCTTCTGCATTGCCTGCAATAGAATTAAAGTAGAACCATATTGGAATGTAAAGTAACTATATGTACGAGCAAGTTTCTTGGCACAATCATTAAAGTAGAACCATATTGGAATGTAAAGGAGGTAGCGTTCGTTCACGCTCTTGATACCGAAGCAATTAAAGTAGAACCATATTGGAATTATATAGATTCTTATGTTAAAATAGTTCTTTAATTGATACAAACGATTAATTTTATTTAAGCCAATACTTATATATCAATTCATAAAGAAAAAGGAGCTTTTAAATATACTATGGAGAAACTTGTTGTAGGTATCCTTGCGCACGTAGATGCCGGTAAGACTACGTTGTCGGAGGGGATTTTATATTTAACGGGAAAAATCCGTAAGTTGGGGCGTGTGGATCATAAGGATGCTTATTTGGACACTTATAACCTGGAGAGGGAGCGTGGAATCACGATTTTTTCCAAGCAGGCAGTTTTTTCGTGGGAGGATATGCAGGTGACGTTGTTGGATACGCCGGGGCATATTGATTTTTCAGCGGAGATGGAGAGGACATTACAGGTTCTTGATTATGCCGTGTTAGTAATTAGCGGACCGGATGGGGTGCAGGGGCACACACAGACACTGTGGAAACTTTTGGAAAAATATCAGATTCCGGTTTTTATTTTTGTAAATAAAATGGATCAGCCGGGAACGGAAAAAGAATTTATTTTAGGAGAACTTCAGGCAAAACTAAATTCTTCGGTGACAGATTTTTCAGATTTACAAAGTGAAGAATTTTATGAGCAGGTTTCTCTTTGCGAAGAAGAAATGCTGAATCAGTATTTAGAACAGGGAGAAGTGGAAGTTTCGCAGATCGCAGAAAAAATCAGCGAGAGAAAGATTTTCCCGTGTGTGTTTGGGTCGGCACTGCGGATGGAAGGCGTTAAGCATTTACTGGAGGTAATGCAGACACTCCTTTTGGAGCCATCTTACGATGAGGTGTTTGGGGCAAAAGTGTTTAAAATAATGCGTGATGATAAGGGAGCCAGACTCACTTATGTTAAAGTGACCGGAGGGCAGTTAAAACCTCGTATGGAACTGTCCGATAAAAAGGGTGAGTGGACAGAAAAAATTAATCAAATCCGTGTGTACTCCGGAAGCCGTTTTGAGACTGTGGCACAAGCAGTTCCGGGTATGATTTGTGCGCTGACGGGGCTCACAAAGACGTATCCTGGGGAGGGACTTGGTGCAGAGTTTGACAGCGGTGCACCGGTATTGGAGCCGGTACTGACTTACCGCATTTTATTTCCGGATGGAGAAGAACCGGCAAAAATGCTTCCAAAACTTCGTGAGATTGAGGAAGAGGAACCGGCGCTTCACATTGTCTGGAATGAAGAATTACAGGAAATTCATGCGCAGGTGATGGGAGAAGTGCAGATTGAAATTATTAAGCGGTGGATTTTGGAGCGGTATGGTGTTTCTGTTACATTTGGAACCGGCAACATTGTTTACAAAGAGACGATTTGCGAGCCGGTCGAGGGTGTCGGGCATTATGAGCCGTTACGGCACTATGCGGAAGTTCATTTGTGGATGGAGCCGCTTCCTACAGGAGGTGGAGTGCAGATTACGACCGACTGCAGTGAGGATAAACTGGACAAAAACTGGCAGCGGCTGATTTTGACGCATTTGGCAGAAAAAGAACATAAAGGTGTGCTTACGGGAGCCGGACTTACCGATGTAAAACTTACATTAATTGCCGGCAGAGCGCATAATAAACATACCGAGGGCGGAGATTTCCGTGAGGCGACTTATCGTGCCGTGCGCCAGGGACTGATGCAGACGAAATCGGTTTTGTTAGAGCCGTATTATGAATACCGACTTATCGTGCCGGAAACGTCAATTGGACGGGCGATGACAGATATTGAGCGCATGGCGGGAAGCTTTACCCTGCAGCAGAATTTACCGCAGACAAATGGCGAAGGGGCACAACCGATGGCAGTTCTTACCGGAGAAGCTCCTGTCAGTACCATGCGGGATTATACGCAGGAAGTCACCGCCTACACAAAAGGACATGGACAGTTGTTCTGCTCGCTTTTAGGATATCGTCCGTGCCACAATGCAGATGAAGTAATTGCCGCAAAACAGTACGATGCTGACCATGATGTGAAAAATCCGAGTGGTTCGGTATTCTGTGCACATGGTGCCGGATTTTTTGTTCCATGGAATCAGGTGTTTGACTATATGCATATTGACACGTCAAAACGGGCAAACAGAGATTCTTCTGAAATGGAAAATGACGTGACAGAGAAAAAAGAGACGAAAAAGCAGGAAGAGGAATGGCTGGATGTGTCGGAGATTGATTCCATTTTGGAAAGAAGTTCTTTTGCCAATCGTAAGCAGGGGGGTGTTTCACACAAAGGAATTTCTGCAAAGCGGGTAAGTTCTGTCAAAGAAAAGCCGGTTGGTTTGTCAAAGCCAAGAAAAAAACAGATGCCGGATGTTAATTACCTGCTGGTTGATGGGTATAATATTATCTTTGCATGGGAAGAATTGAAAGTGCTGGCGCAAACCGACATTGCGGCGGCAAGAGGAAAACTGATGGATATCCTGTGTAATTATCAGGGTTTTCATAAATGTGAGCTGATTTTAGTGTTTGATGCGTACCGTGTGGCAAACCACAAAACAGAAATTTTGGATTATCATAACATTCATGTGGTATACACAAAAGAGGCGGAAACCGCAGACCAGTACATTGAAAAGTTTGCTCACGAAAATGGTAAAAAATATCGTATCACCGTTGCGACATCCGATGGGTTGGAGCAGATTATCATTCGCGGAGCCGGGTGCAGGCTTTTGTCTGCCAGAGATTTTGAATCGGATGTGAAACGCTCAGAGCAGGCGATACGGGAAATTTTAAAAGAACAATAAGAATTGGAGGAATGACAAATGGCAGCAATTGAAATAACGAAGGAAAATTATGAAGCAGAAGTATTACAGTCGGACAAACCGGTACTGTTAGATTTTTGGGCATCCTGGTGTGGACCATGCCAGATGGTATCACCGGTAATTGAGCAGATTGGAGAGGAAAATGATTCGATCCGCGTCGGTAAAGTAAATGTGGATGAACAGGGTGAACTTACGATGCAGTTTCGTGTCGTGTCGATTCCGACATTGGTTGTTATGAAGGGTGGAGAAGAGGTAAACCGAATTGTTGGGGCTGCCTCGAAAAGCGAAATTTTAGCAATGCTGTAAAAGCAAAAGAAGGGGGAGTAAAAAATGACAGCGAAAAAGAAACGATTGCTTTTCATGGTGCTTGGCGTCTGTTTGTGTGCACTTATTGTGGTGTTGATAGGGGAGAGGGCAATATCAGACAATAAAAAAGAATACGCAGAAAGATGCAGTGAATTCGCTGGGATTTGGACAGATAAGGATAAGACGATATCTCTTGAGATACAGCGGGTGACAAGTGAGGCTATTTTCTTTTCTTTAGATGAAAAAAACAATCGACTGTTTTCTGGAAGAGCAGTTGGGAATGAAACCTATGAATTCACTTATAATTCGACGGGGAACATGTATCGGATGTCAATCCGGCCGGGAACGGAAAATAAGCTGACAATTCAGTTGTTAGACAAAAAGGTCAGATTAAATTTCCCGGGTGGAGGAATGAAAAAACAGAAACCGCCAAGATTTAATGGCATGCTGACGAAAAAAACGTCATTGGTGAATCAAAAGGTTTATTCGCTTTCCGGTTATTTGGGAACAAAAAAGGAGCCAGCGAGAGCATTGAATCGGTATTGCTCGTTTAGCCGGTTAGAGGATGGCACGATATGGCGGGTGCATACGCTGCTCGACGAAACAGGGGAATATTTTAAAACGGATTTATTGGGAATTACCATGAATTCAACATTGTCTGAGTGTAAGAGGGCACTTGGAAGGATGATATCTGAGCAGACACTTGTCTGGAAAGGAATACGGAGACAGTATGAAAATGACAAGTATGTCAGCACCATTGTAACCAATGAATTTGGTGTTATAATAGAAATGGATTGTCAGCTTAAGAATCTGCCCGGAGCAAAGAGAGAAGGGGAATTTATTCTGAAAGGAAATTCCTTGTATCGGTTTGCCGGGGATTATACTGGCGGATTAAAAATTACGATACCGGCAAAATGTAACCGGATTTCTTCGCATGCTTTTGATGCAGGAGAATATGGGTATTCACTCAATGAAAAGCGGAAATATACAAGGAACATTACGATTCCAAAAAAAGTATTTGTTGAAGAGGATGCGTTTGCGAATTGCGGTTCTCTTACGATAACGATTGCAGAGGGAACGACGAAAATAACGAAAAAAGCGTTTGCCCATATGGTTTCAGAAGAGTCCATGATGAAAAAAGTTAAGTGGGTAGAGGTAAATCTGCCTTCTTCCCTTGAAGTGGTGGAAGAGGGAGCGTTTGCTTTGGGAGAGTCCACAGACAAACTGCGCAGATTCTGGCAGATATATTCCTGGGATTCTGAGAGAATACCGGTACGTATAAATACTTTAAAGATAATGAGAGAATTTACACTTACATATATAGGAGATAATGCGTTTTGGGGAATTGATATGGATGGACTTCCACCAGGACTAACTTATCTGGGGACTAATTATACGGTTCAGCTGTATAGTTCGGGTTATGATTCCGATAGTAAGCTTGCGCTTCCGGTCTCGTTGAAAAAACTAAAATTTCATACCATTTATCTGTTGGATACTTTGGATGAACTGTATCTGCCAGATGATTTGGAGATTTTAGAGGATGATGCAATTTTTGGAGGCAGTGTACAGCAATTTGTATATAAAAGTGGATTAAATAAATTCAAACAGGAAAAAACATTTGGACAGTGGATTCGTTCCAAAGATGGCAGTGTCCTTTGCACAACGAATGTGATACAATATAATTCGAGATTGAAAAAGATGGAAATGGCATCGGGTGATTTTGAAAAACTACCTAATAAATATTACGAGAAATATAAAAAGAATTGTATTGTAGTGAAAGTGCCAGAAGGTGTTAAGGAAATTTGGGGAATGGCAAACCTTTCAACTTATGAGAAGGTAATTCTTCCGAAATCGTTAAAGAAGGTTAATGTTGAAGGAATTTTCTCAGATTTAACCGGACGAGTAGTGTTTCTTGGCGATAAAGTGCCGGAATTTACAGGAGAATGCGATATAAACCCGGGTGATGAGTTTGAAATCCGTGTAAAAAAGGGACTAGAGCGAAAGATGCTTCGGGCATTAAAAAAACATTTTTTAATGTCAAGTGATACGCTGAAAAGATATATTACAACTTTTTGACAAAACAAAGAATTAAACTATAATAGAATGTTGGGGGATAATCAAATTTTGAATTTTAGACCCTGGGCAGTATAAGATAGAATGGAGGAAAAAAGAAATGAAACAATTGGTAAAGGGAATTGTCTTTGCGGCAGCAGCACTTATGCTTATGCAGGCACCGCAGGCACAGGCAAAGGTAAAAGTAAAAAAGGTAACGGTAAAGAGTAATTATGGAAGTAGTGTCCATGTTGCAGTTGGAAAAAAAGTGAAACTTACAACGACTGTGAAAGTATCACCGAATAAGTCGGCAAATAAAAAAGTTTCCTATAAATCTTCCAATAAAAAGATTGCAACGGTTTCATCATCAGGATATGTGAAAGGAATCAAAACCGGAAAATGTAAAATTACCGTGACATCCAAAAAGAATAAAAAGAAATGATTATTTTAGCCCTGCCATTATGATGGCAGGGCTATTTAAATGCTCCTTTCCCCATATTGTAATGCCAGACATTATTTCCTGCGTGTTGCATTTTATCAAGAATCTTTCTCTCATTTCAAAAAGGATCCTGCATTTCTGCAAGATCCTCATTCTCAATCTTATTTCTCATTATCCATATAAAATTTCCTAAGGAAATACGTCGGCGTACAGCTCCATGCGTGG
>ERZ827469.3033-NODE-3033-length-11626-cov-2.803561_pt1 | contig 11626 bp, 21 predicted proteins | sample MGYA00519917_ERZ827469 | MGnify/ENA primary metagenome ERZ827469 (study PRJEB31778, sample SAMEA3449314) | human gut metagenome | biome: human gut; feature: human-associated habitat; material: faeces | place: United Kingdom | collected 2010/2012 ... | reverse complement strand
ATGAAACTGAAAAGCATTGACGGCAAAGTGCCGTATATCATGGCTGCTGGAAAGGACTTCGTGAAAGATGAAATGTCGCTGGCGGCGGCAGAGCAGATTTGTTCCCGTGGAACACAGACCGCCAGCAAGCTCTTTCCCGATTTCCCCATCTGCGTAGATGGCAAGTTCTATTTTGCTGGAACCTCGACAAAGCCCAAGTCCAGCAAGTCTAAGACCCCTTGCGAGGGCTGAGATTTTCAATCTTCCTATGGTTCGTCACCATTGTCGCAGTCCTCTGTCTGAAATTACCCACGGTTGAGGTTGAAAAACCTTCTCCCGTTGTCGAGGTGGTAGAGGTAGTCACCCCGGAGCCAGAGCCGGAGGTGGCACCTCAGCCGTGGACAGACGAGGAAGTGATTGTACTGGCGAAAATGCTATGGGGAGAAGCCAGAGGGGTCAGCTCTGACGCTGAGAAAGCCGCTTGTGTGTGGTGTGCGCTCAACCGTGTCGATCACGGCTACGGCGACATTATAACGGTCGTGACTACACCCAAACAATTTGTAGGGTACAATGAGGAAAACCCGGTCGATGATGGTTTGATTACTCTCTGTATAGATGTACTGACCCGCTGGTATGCAGAGAGAGAAGGTCAGGTTGAGGTCGGTCGTGTCCTCCCTGCGGACTACCTGTGGTTCTCTGGCGATGGTGAGAGAAACTACTTCCGCAACGCCTACCGTGGCGGTGATAGATGGGACTGGTCTTTACCGAGTCCGTATGAAAGCTGAGGTAAGCCTATGAGCTATTTGAATATACCCGCCGAACTTCGAGGGGAAAAGGCATGGGTCAATGTGTGGGACGGGTCAAAGGTTCCCATGCAGGCCACCGTGAGAAAGGCGGCTTCTTCCTCTAATCCTGATACATGGTCGAATTACATTGACGCTGAACACAATGTCCAGCACGGCTACTATGACGGTCTTGGCTATGTATTTCACGATACAGGGGTTGTAGGTATCGACATTGACGATGGCTTTACTGATGGGCTTCTAAACCCGCTGGCGGCTGACATTATCGGTCGTTGCCACTCCTACACGGAAAAGTCCAGAAGCGGGAGGGGAGTTCACATTCTCGTTCGTGGTGAGCTGCCCTTCAAGGGCAAGAACAACCGTGCCGCCGTGGAGATTTACAAGAGCAATCGGTACTTCATCATGACCGGCGAGGTTTTGATCTTTTCCGAGATCATTGAAAACCAGTCAGCGATTGACTATGTGATCGAGAAGTATTTTCCCGACACGCCGAAGGAAAGTAGCTCAGGTACGGTCGCCCCTCAGCGTATCTATTCTCCCATCTATCGCCGCCCTGAAAACGGCAAGCTGCATTTGAAGCCTGAATACCCGCCTATCACACCGGGAAGCCGGAACCTCAGCCTGACTTCTCTGGCGGGTCAGCTCCATAACCAAGGATACACCAAAGCAGAGATTTACAAAGAGCTGTTATACGCCAATCAACAGGCTTGCAAGCCGCCGCTCCCTCAGTCCGAGGTCGAGTTGATTGTTAACAGCGTGACCAGATACAGGAGGTAATTATGAAACCTTATCAGCGTGGCGATGTTGTTGTCATTGATGTTCCCATGCTTGCCAACAGTCATATTCAGGCCGGTAAGCGTCCGTGGGTGGTTGTGCAAAACAATGTCGGCAATCAGTTTTCTTCCACCAGCATTGTCGTTCCCCTGACCACTAAAATCAAGCGGCTCGAACTGCCGACCCATGTGGCTGTCACTTGGGGTTCTTTACAGCCGAGCATGGTTGAGTGTGAACAGGTGCGTGTCGTAGATGTGTCCGATGATTGGGAATACATCTGCACCTTACCGCCTGAGATCATGCGCCATGTGGATACCGCTTTAAAGAACGCTTTCTTCTATGGGGGGGGGTGTAAATAATGACAAAATTCGAATATGACAGTTTGCAGATGGCGCTATCTGCCCTACTTGATAAAGAGCGGATATATCGCAAGCGTATAAGCGGTAGTGAACAAGATGGTTATAAGATGGGTGTCCGAGCTTGTAAAAGCGCACTTTCCAACTTTAATCCAAACAGAAAAGACAAGAAAGGTGAAATCCATGAGTGATGAAGTTATGACAGCTCCCGAAGAACAAGCTCTTTTCCAGCTCTCTAACGGTCGTTACATCATGGACGAAGCTCAGTCCCGTGTGATGTTTCAGATTAAGGAAGCACAGCCGGAGCATAGCCACCCGATCAGCGGCACGGGGTATTCGTGGGACGAGTCCGGCATGGCGGAGCTGTTCTCCGAGTGCTACAAGAATGATACCCGCTACTGCCCCGAAGCGAAAAGCTGGTTCACCTACTCCGAGGGGGCATGGCGTAAGGACACGGGTTCTCTGCTGGTAGCGGAGAAGATCAAAGAGTTCTGCCGCCTGATGGCTCTCTACTGTGGTGAGATTGCCAACGAGGAACGGCGTTCCGAGTACATGAAGTTCATCGTGAAAATGGGCGACCGGCGCTTCCGTGACCGGCTGATGAAGGACGCTGCCAGTGTGCTTCCTATCGCTTCGGCGGAGTTTGACGCAAATCCCTACCTTATCAACTGCAAGAACGGCACTTTCGACCTCGAAAAAATGGAGTTCCGGGAGCATGATTGGAAAGACTTCCTGACCATGCAGACCAACTTCAACTACACCTTACAGGACGCACGGTGCCGCCGCTGGGAGAAGTTCGTTGCAGAGGTCACTTGTAATGACGAAGACAAGGCTGACTATCTTCAAAAGGCGTTGGGGTACTCTATGCTGGGTATGGCGAACGAGGAATGTATGTTCATTCTCCATGGCAAGACCACTCGCAACGGCAAGTCCACCATGCTCTCGGCAATCCACCACCTTCTCGGCGACTATGCTTCCGTGTCCCCCGTGTCGATCATCTGCAAGGCAGAGCGGTCTAAAAACGCCGAAGCAGCGAACCCCATGCTGGCTTCCCTGAAAGGCAAACGGTTCGTCACAATGGCAGAGAGCAACCAGTATGGCAAGCTGGACGAGGAAACGATCAAGCAACTCACAGGCGGCGAGGAAATCAAGGCTCGGAACCTCTATGAGACTGCCACGACCTTCCTGCCGCAGTTCACCCTTTGGCTTTCCTGTAACGATCTTCCCACCGTCAGCGATAAGTCCCTGTTCGCTTCCGACCGTGTACGGGTCATTGAGTTTAACCGCCACTTCACCGAAGCGGAGCAGGACAAGAACCTGAAAAATGAGTTCCAGACACAGGAAGCTATGCAGGGCATTTTCGCTTGGCTGGTCGCCGGATACTTCAAGTACAAGCGGTTCGGTCTGAAAATGTCCCCCGCCATGCGGAAGGTAGTCAACCAGTACGAGCGTGACAACGATCTGTGCTTACAGTTCCTCGAAGAACGCTGTGAACAGGCTGAGGGGGTCAACACCCGCTCGAAGTCTCTGTTTGACGCTTACAAGATTTGGTGCAAGTCCAACGGGTACTTTGCCTGTTCTGCCAAGCGGTTCAACGCCGACATGGAAACGCACCCTGAGTGGCACGGCGGCAAGGTTGTGTATCAGGGCTACCCCGTCTACAAGAACCTCAGACTGAAAGGAGCGTCCTAATGAACCGTTCATGCAATTCTATCCTCTGCCGCTTCGGTATCCACACAGCAGACCCGTATGTTCATATTCAGGTCAAGTGCCGTAATGGTTCTCACCGCTGGCAGAGCAATTATGAAGTCTGTAAGCGGTGCGGCAAGCGGCTAAGAAAAATCCGCATTGTAAAGGAGCGTCCGTGATGAAAATTACTCTTGATATTCCCGATGGCATTATTGCAGGGTTCTTCAATGGTGTAGAGGTCACGGCTCACGGTATGCAGTTGGTGTCCTATCAACTCAGCACTGACGATCTGAAAGATGGTAACACCGTAAAACTCCCTCGTGAACAGGAGGTGACAGTATGATTGCCACCAATGAAGAACTCGCCCTGCTGGAAAAGTGGAAGCGAAAACTCTGCTTGCAGGAGTGGCGGATAAAGCTATTGACCCACCTTCACCCCGAAGAAATGATGGTGCGTAATACTACAGGCTGTACCGAGTGGTCAGAAGCAATTAAGACCGCTCGTATTGAGATCATCAATCCTGCCTGTTACGGCGACCGCATTGTGCCGTTCAATTTTGAAAAGACGCTGGTGCATGAGCTGCTACACCTGAAATTCTCCTTCTGGTGTCAGAACGAAGATGATGTTGGCGATAGAGTCATGCACCAGATGATTGACGATCTCGCAAGAGCTTTGACGGAAGGGGACAGCGATGATGAAGCCTGAATACTGCCCCGATTATGTGGGCGTTGCCTGCGTTGATGGCACTTGCCCTATTACCAACTGTGAAGAATAACATGAATGTCACCGATGTTGCTCGTGCTATTTTCACACACAGAAACACGGTTCTCTATCACTTGAACAAGGTGAAGCAGCAGACCGGGTTAGACCCTCGGCGGTTCTATGATTTGGTCGAGCTGGTGAAAATAGCTCAGGAGGTGTTGGAAAGTGAGTCTTGATATTACGATCATGGAACGCAAAGATGTCCGCTGCCCTCATTGTGGTGAGGTCGTCAATACGGTAGATGTTTCCAGCACCGACAGCGGTGGTCGGCTCTGGTACGACTTTCTGGAAAAGCTCGGCTACTATGTTCCTTACGAGAAGCGAACCAAGGAGAACGACTGGTACGGCAAGGACATGGTTCTTGACAACGAGCAGGCAAAGCAACTTACAGACTACGCCGTGAAGAAAGAGGTCTACAACTGGGACGGCGTGGAGTGGATTGTGACGGAAACACTCGCCCACGGAAATAAGGTAGTTATCAACGCTGACTGGTAGTTAGGTGATAAAGGTGATAAAGGTGAGTGTTTTTGCAAAGACTTTTTTTCAAATTAGCGTGTTTTGAAAAATTGTTTTTCGTATTTTAGGTGAGTTAGGTGAGTAATCGGGCATAAATGCCTATAACTCTCTCTTATACGCGCGTATATAGAAATAGTTATAGGGAAATGCACCCGATTACTCACCTTTATCACCTTGGCGACTTTGAAAGGAGAAAACGACTATGAATACAGAGTTAGAAAACGCTCTGCGTGATAAGATTGATTGTTTGACTGCACAACTTACTGAAAGTAGGAGCTATGTCGAAAATCTTAAAGTTGAAAATGAGAAACTTCGTAATAGCATTGAAAGTCATTCGGATAGGATTTCGTGCTTGAATGGTCAGGTAGAAGCTCTGACTCTTTGTATCAAGATATTATCTGAGAAACTTTGAGAGAGAGGAAGGTGAACGACTATGGCAGATGAAATTGTTGAAAAGCGTGGTCGTGGCAGACCAAAGGGTACTGGTGGAAATGCCCGACCGGACAGGGCCGTGCAGCTTGCACCCGGAGATAACCGGAAATATATCATGCACGATCTGAGAATGTGGGATTGGCCTGCGGTGGATATGACCCGACCGAAAGATGTGTCCGAGCGTATTGGACAGTATTTTCAGATTTGTGCAGAGGACGATATGAAACCCTCTGTTGCTGGCATGGCATTAGCGTTTGGAATTGATAGAAGAACTATGTGGAAGTGGGTTAATGGTATTGATAGTGCCTACATTCCCACCGAAAGCAGGGACACCTTAAAAAAGGCGTATCAATTTTTGAACGCACAAATGGAAAACTATATGCAGAACGGGAAGATCAATCCGGTCGCCGGTATCTTCCTGATGAAGAACAACATGGGCTATGCGGACAAGCAGGAGGTCGTGTTGACACCTAACCAGCAGCTCGGAGATCAGGTTCCCGCCGAGGACTTGGAGAAGAAGTATCTGGAAGATGTGGTTGGTGCGTCCAGCGACTATGACTCGGAGGACTGAGCGACTTTCACGACTTTTGCGACTATGGCTTACGACTATGCCGAGCGACTTTACGACTTTCCCACGACTTTCACGACTTTCGCCCGAACGACTTTGCGACTTTCCGGCGAGGGTCTGCGACTTTGACAGAGCTGCCGATCTCCCCACGAGGTCGGCGGCTTTTCCTTTCTCCGGCTGATCGGCGGCGGGTTCCACCGGGGCGGCGTGGGCGCTGCCGGGGTTCCGGCCTGATCGGGGCGGCGTTTTTCGCCTTTTATATGTATAGTACATTTTCTTTTAAGTTTTCGGACGGTGGAAAGCATCAAGAAAAAACTTGAATTATTTTTAGAAACTCTATTGACATTCAAGTTAAAACTTGATATACTCCAATCATCAAGTTAAAACTTGAAATTGAAAGGGGTTTTTACAATGACAGTTAAACAGTTTTCAGAAGTAGCAGCGGGGCGCATTTATTTGAATGATTTCGGAAGTTCTCTTTCCGCCGTTCCCGGTTCCGTTCTCTTTGATGCTATCAAAGATTGTAAGATTTGTGAAATTGAAAGCCGGGGCGGAGATTTCGAGATTACATTAGAAAAACAGCTTGTGCGGGAATGAGAAAGGAGCTTGCATCATGAAAAAGATTTTTGATTTACCCGTTTGCGGTTATGACCGGGCAAAAAGTTTTTACGGAAAGGCGAAAATCATTGAAACGGAAAACGGCGAAAAAGTTTTACAGTCCTATAATACTTTTGTTTGTCGTATCACGGCGGCGGGGCGGTTCGTTCGTATGTGGGGCGGTTATTCTGCTACTACAATGCGCCATGTGAATAGCTTTCTTTCATTCTATGATATGAACGGCGGCGGGGAAATCGTGGTGGGATATGCAGCCGGTAGAAACGGAAAAGCCGAAAGCGGCGGATATGACCCCCGCCGAAAGTTTAAAAGCTATGTATAACCGCCGTGCAGCTAATAACATGAATTATTGAAAGGTGTGTAATAAATGAAATTCAAGACAACACAAAAGGCAATCCGGGCGAATTACAATAAAATTATTTGCGTTCCCTATTGCGGATTGCAAACCCTTTTGAATTATGAAAACCCCGTTGCGTACACGGTACGCCGTGAGGGGTGGGCGGCTGATATTTACGATATGGGCGGCGGGGTTGCCATTGTAACAGGCTATGCCCCATTTGGAAATATTCGCCCGTCCTATGAATTACGGGAACGGTACGAAACACAGGCCGAAAAAATCCGCTATGATTATAGCCTTTCCTATGAACAGCAGCGGGAAAGCCTGAAAAGCCTTGCAAGGGATTTTATAAAGGGGGTTTAATTATGAATTACATTTTCAAAACAACGGCAACAATGAAAGAATACAACAACAAAAAGTGGTACATTGACGGCGGTATTGTTTCGGATATGCGCATAAATGCGGATAGCGTGGAAAATGCGCTTGAAATTTACCGGGAACAGGTGGAAGAAAAGCACTATATCAACATTTCCAAAAATGCCATTAAAAACAAGTCGGAAATGTTCGCTGATCTGTCAGACGGAAGTGTAAAACAAGTTGGTTATGTTATCACGGGCAAAACAGAATTTGACAGGGGCGATTATTCCGGGTATAGCACCCAATATATTGATCTGTGGGTAACAATTCTAACCGTTGTTGATACGGTATTTTAACGGGGGTGTAAGGCATGGTATACGCAAGGAAAAAGCACGGCGGCGCAAGCTGCTATCTTGTATCCCCCGATACGGTGCAAGCGTTTATACGTTATGAAACATGGGCGCAAGGGGTTGCAAATTGCTTTTGTAATATCACGGTAAAGCCCTATAAAGGCCGGAAATACAATCCCGCTTTTGTTTGGGTATGCGTGGGTTGAAAGGCGGTGAAAGCGTGTATTTAATTCTTTTGTTGCTTTTGTTGCCGGTGCAAATCCTGATTGAAATATTGAAATTGAATAAATGAACGCTGCCCCGGTGCTATTCCGGGGCGGTTATTTTTGCGCTTTTCGGCCTGATTTAAGCGGCGTGAATGGGTGACGGGGGCGGGGGATATGCCAGCGGCAGCGAGGGCGGGGTAAGCTGAAAAATACCCGCAAAAAATAAAAAGGTCAATTTCAAGAAATATCTTGACAAGTTAAAACTTTAATGCTATCATTTTCTCAGAGGTGATAATTATGACTTCCAAAGAAATTGTAAACAATCTCATGCAAGCACAAGGGGTAAGCAACGCTGAAATGGCAGCTAAACTCAATTTGACACAAGCTGCCCTTTGGGACAGACTCAACCCCAAAAAGACTAACAACATGACCGTTAAGAAGTTCAACGAAATGCTCAAAATGCTTGATTACAAAATTGTGGCAGTTCCCAGAAAAACCCGTCTATCGGAAGGAGGTTTTGAAGTTGAATGACACATTAAAGCTGATTGAAACCCGTACCATCAATGATGCCCTCGTTAATGGGTATTACGGCAAGAAAGAAGCATGGTTCACCCGTGATGAAATCGGTTCGGTTCTTGGTTACGCTGACCCCCGGCAGTCCATAGCGAATATCCACAATCGTCACAAAGAGCGGTTTTCGGATAAATCAGTCCAAATCAATTTGATTTGCACTGATGGAAAAAGCTATGACACTACCGTTTATAATTTCAAGGGCGTTATGGAGATTTGTCGTTGGAGTAAGCAACCGAAAGCCGATATGGTTATGGAAGCACTTTACGACATGGCTGAGTCCGTTGCTCGTACCGGTTTCTATTCCGTACTTCCCGATCAGGAGCTTATCGACCTTCTTGTGAAGCGTCAGAGCGAGAACCCGACATTTCTCAGAGAAGCCGCCGTTGACTTAAAATCTAAGAAAGCTCTGGAACAGCTTGCCCAAGACGCACAGCTTAGAGAATTGTGGAAACAGAGAGCTGAACTCCCTCTCGGTGAGTACAAGAGTAAACTCGATGTTATCTGTAACGGCAACTTCACCCTTCTCAGCAAGGAAATCAAGAAATACGAGAAATGGTACACCGCTTTTAAGGCTCGCAAGGTAGATTATAGCTTGTAAGCTATTAGAGTGCATAAACTCTCTATATATGCACGTACTAAGAGAAAGTTATATAACTCAATAGCTCGTAAGCTATTATGGAAAGGAGAACGACATGACAGTAAAAGAAATTGTCTATCTGCTGTCTACGAAGCAGGGATTGACCCAAGATGACTTAGCCAATAAAATAGGCTATACCAATCAAGGGAGTGTCGCTCGTCCTCTTTCCCGTAATAGTGGAATGACCATGCAAGTTGGCACACTCATTCGCTGGTTGGAGTCTTTGGACGCTCAAATCGTCATTGAACCTCTTGACGGTGATGACGGATATGTTTTGGACGGGGAGAAAGAGTTATGAGATGGGGATATGGTCGAGTTAGTTCTAAAGGACAACGGCTCTATGGTATGTCGCTTGAAGATCAGCTTGAAAGGCTGCTGGCGCAGGGTATTGACCAAGAGCATATCCTACTGGATACCTACACTGGCACGAAGATCGACAGGCCAAAGTTTAACGAAGTTCTCTCCAAGCTGGAACCCGGTGACGAATTGGTGGTGTGCAAGCTCGACCGCTTTGCCCGTACTGCTCCCGAAGGAGCCATGTTGGTTCGTGACTTGGTGGAACGAGGTATCAAGGTCAACATTCTCAACATGGGCGTTGCGGACAATACGCCAATGGGAAAAGTTATGGTGACAGTCATGCTTGCGTTTGCCGAGTACGAGCGAGATATGATCGTTGAAAGAACCAGCATGGGTAAGGCCATGAAGCGTGAACATGACCCTGACTGGCGGGAAGGTCGCAAATTAAAAGAAATTGACAACGAGCAGTTTGAAAAACTCGCTCAAAAACAAAAAGACGGTCTTATCACCGTAGCGGACTGCTGCCGGGAACTCGGCATTAGTCGGTCTACATGGTATGATCGGTCGAGAAAGGTTGGTTGATAATGGCGTACTATCAGTTTTCATTACCCATGACTACCAGCGAAAGCTATCAGATTATCAAGACAGTCTGCGAACGGTCTTGCACCATCAAACAGGACTGTCCGAATGAGAGCATTGAGGTACGAACAAGGTTCCGCATGGGGAAAGGTTCGCTCCCATTTGTGTTTTATCTGAGGGAACTGGAAGACGGAACTGAAATCATGGTCAGCTCGGATAACGCAACGCTCACGGGGGCTTTAGCGGCGATGAACGGAAATAAGCCGGAAAGCGTTTGGGATTTGCCGGACAAAGAATGGAGCGATCTCATTGAGGATTTCCGAAAGGAATATCCTGCTTTCCCCTTGCAAGTTGGAAAGCCTGTTCCGGTTGCCGCTGAGCCTTGTGATGATGGCATGGGGCAGGAGTCAATTAGCCGGGGCAAAAATGTATCTCTCGGTAGAGCGGCGGTTGGCGGTCTGATGTTTGGCAGCGCCGGTGCCGTGGTAGGAGGTTTTAGCGGCATCAAAAAGGCCACGAGCCAATCCCGAAACATCTTTTCTGCTACCGTTCTTTTCAGGGTGCTTTACAGCAACGGAAGGTTGATTGAGAGAACGGTCAAGAAAAACAGTAGGGAATTTGCCGAGCTGATGGCAAAATCAAGATAAGACTTCCGTAAAGACGGAAGGACAGCCGAGGGGCTATCTCAAAAGAGGTAGTCCCTCTTTTTATCTGGAAAGGAAATGCACATGAATTATGAAAAACTCTCCGGCTCTATCCGAGCCGTGATCGACCGCCGACCGGGAGATAACGAGGCGTACAGCGACCTCTTTTCTCTATGCCGGGAGTGGGAAACCGAGGATTTCTCGGCGGCACATAAGGTAAACAAGGAACTGCTGGCACTCTCCGCCGATCAGGTAGTCCGTGGCGGCGGGGCGAAGTTCTATGAACAGTGGCGGCGGTGTCTTCTCTTTGAAGCGCCCCATGATTTTGACTCCTTCATGACCTACATTGAACTCGACCGCAAGCCGGAAAAGCGGTTCTATGCCCCCCGGAAACACTATCTCAGACCGATGGTACAGGGGTTTCAAGATGTTTTAGACGGGAAGCTGCGCCTTTTGACGATCTCCATGCCGAAACGAGCGGGAAAGTCTCAAACGGGTATCAATTTTGTGAATATGATTTCTGGAAAGTTCCCTGACCGCTCGACCCTGATGGAAGGGACAGGTGATGACCTTGTAAAGAGCTTCTACAATGGTTGTCTGGAATACCTGACAGTTCCCAACGAATACCTATTTTACGATGTATTCCCGGACGCACGGCTGGTACAGACTAACGCTGACACGAAGACGGCGAACCTGAAAAGTAAGTCCCGTTTCCCCACCATCATGTGTCGTTCCATTGACGCTCGACAGGTGGGCTTGTCCGAAGCCACCAATGTCCTCTACCTCGATGACTGTGTGGAAGGTCGTGAGGAAGCCAAAAACCGCCAGCGGCTTGATGATAAGTGGGAAGTGATCTCCGGCGATATTATGGGTCGTGCCATTGAAGGTACGCCGATGGTCTTTACCGGCACTCGCTATTCCCTGTATGACCCCATCGGTCGTGTGCAGGAACACGCACAGCGGGAGGGTTGGGCTTGGAGAGCGATTGAGATACCCGCCCTCGATCTCGTGACGGACGAGAGCAATTATGAGTACGAACGGGAGGGCAAGAAGGTCTTTACCACCGCCTACTTCCGGGAGCAGCGGGAACTTCTGAGCGCAGAGCAGTTTGAGAGTGAGTTCCAGCAACAGCCCTTTGAAGCGAAGGGTCTA
>ERZ827469.3032-NODE-3032-length-11626-cov-3.852476_pt1 | contig 11626 bp, 11 predicted proteins | sample MGYA00519917_ERZ827469 | MGnify/ENA primary metagenome ERZ827469 (study PRJEB31778, sample SAMEA3449314) | human gut metagenome | biome: human gut; feature: human-associated habitat; material: faeces | place: United Kingdom | collected 2010/2012 ... | reverse complement strand
TTGCCGAGGCAACCGCGCCTCGGCGCGAGAATGTGCCAAGGCACATTCTTTTTTACACAACTTCCAGGTGCCAGGTATAATAGAGCTTCGGATAATCGGAAAGATAATGCTCGAGCTCGAAATCATACCGAACGGTGCCGCTTGCTGTAAACGGGAGCGGTGCGAAGCTGCCGTCTTTTAAGGAAACGGACAGGTCGCTGATGACAAATCCCTGTTTTTTCATTTCTTCTTTAAAATAATTGAAATAAAAGGCGCCGTCTTTGGAAAGCGTATAGCGTACCTCGTAGCGGTAGCCGGAAAAGAGGCGTTTGCTCTGTGTCAGAATTTCCTTTTCCTGCATCCGGTCGCGAGACAGAAACGGATAAAAGTTTGCAAGCAGGGCCGTTCCCTGACGGTAGTCGCCCTCGTGCCAGAGGCGGGTTCCATCGAAAAGATGCTTGCCGCCGACGGTCTGGTATTTCCCGCTGCGGGCATCCTGACGGATGGTTTCCTGCAAAGTCTTTAACTCTTCCTGAACGAATTCCAGCATGCGCTCCGGCAAAACGGGAGCTGTGGGGGTAGGTTCAGAAGCAGACTGTGGAGCCTGGGCGGCAGACACCTGCTCTGCCAAATTTGACTTCTGGTTCTGCTCTGTCTGGATTTCTGTTTTAATTTCATCAAAAAAGGACATGATGGGATTCTCCTTTGTATACTACCCCCTATTTTAAGCATTAAAGATTTTGTTTGTCAAATTTTTCTTCACAGTATTTGCAGCGATAAACTTCCTTGTTCGGGTCAGCGAGGACGAAGATCTGCGGCAGCTCCTGCTCGATCGAGGTAATACAGCGGGGATTTTTGCAGCGAATGACGTTTTTGATCTGTTTGGGAAGCTTTAATTCCTTCTTTTCGACGATATCCCCGCTTTTGATGACATTGACGGTGATGTTATGGTCGATAAAGCCGAGAACGTCGAGGTCGAGCATGTTGACATCGCATTCTACCTTCAGAATGTCCTTTTTGCCCATCTTGTCGCTGCGCGCATTTTTGATGATCGCAACGGTGCAGTCGAGCTTATCGAGCTGCAGATGGTGATAGATGGACATTGCCATGCCTGCCTGAATATGGTCGAGTACAAAGCCTTCTTCAATTTTACCTACGTTTAACATAAGAAATCTCCTTTTTCTCAGTCCACATGAATATTTAAGAGGGTCAGAATCAGCGCCATCCGAACATAGACCGCGTACTGCACCTGTTTGAAATAAACGGCTCTCGGGTCGTCATCCACATCGACAGAGATTTCGTTAACTCTGGGGAGGGGGTGCAGCACCAGCATGTCGGGCGGTGCGAGCTTCATTTTTTTAGCAGTCAGGATATAGAAATCCTTCAGGCGGACATAATCCTCTTCGTTGAAGAAACGCTCTTTCTGAACGCGGGTCATGTAAAGAACGTCCAGCTCGGGCAGCTTGTCTTCCAGACGGATGACTTCTTCATAAGGAATATTTTTTTCACGCAGCATCTCTGTGATATAATCCGGAACCCGCAGCTCGGCCGGGGAAATGAAGATGAACCGGAGGTTGTCGTAGCGGGAGAGCGCGTTGACTAAGGAGTGCACGGTACGACCGAATTTTAAGTCGCCGCACAGACCGATGGTCAGGTTGTTTAAATGCCCCTTTAAGGAACGGATGGTCAGCAGATCGGCATAGGTCTGGGTCGGATGCTGATGACCGCCGTCACCGGCATTGATGACGGGAATGCGGGATTTCTCAGCGGCAACGATCGGAGCACCCTCTTTGGGATGGCGCATTGCGCAGATATCGGCGTAGCAGGAAATGACGCGGATCGTGTCGGAAACACTTTCGCCTTTGGAAGCGGAGGAATTGGATGCATCCGCAAATCCGAGCACTTTGCCGCCCAGGTTCATCATAGCGGCTTCAAAGCTTAAACGGGTTCTGGTGCTCGGCTCGTAGAAACAGGTCGCCAGCTTTTTGCCCTCGCAGGTATGGGCATATTTGTCAGGGTGTTTCTCGATGTCGTTGGCAAGATCAAAGAGCTGATCCAGCTCTTCCACAGAAAAATCCAGTGGGTTCATCAGGTGTCTCATGAATGATAATCCTCCTTGAACAGTTGAGTTTCAGACATAATAAAATCGAAGAGAATCAAACTCCCTTCGATTTGAAACAAAATGCCTGTATTTCTTTTCAAAAAAATGAAATCCATGTCCTTTGCCGGAAATAATCTGACAAAGAAAAGAAAAAAACGAACTTCCGAATAAACAGAACTGTTGAAAATAAAACATGACAGACTGCATGGTCATCGCGCTTCCTCCTTTGGGTTTCATTTTGCTTGGACAAGTATAGCATAGGGATATTTTGAATGCAAGGAAGAATTGAAAAAAATATCGCGATGGCGTATAATGATACTACAGTTCACTCGAACGTTCCTGTGGGCAGATCTCATGCTTGCATGAAAATCTGTTTGCAGAATACCACGAGTGAACTGTTCGCAAAGCTGTGGAATGCTCGAATGGCGCGATGAACTGTATCGAATCCACCAGATGCAAAAGGAGGAAATAGTATGGAATTTCGGGAAAAGAAAAGATGGGGATTTTTTGGACTTCCCTTTACCTTTACAACCTACATGGTTACAGAAGAGCTGATCACTGTGGAAGAGGGATTTATTAACAAGCGGGAGAACGACTGCTACATATATAAAGTACAGGACGTAGAACTGATCCGGACGCTGGGGGAGCGGATGTTCGGACTTGGTACTGTAAAGTGCTACACCGGCGATACGACAAATCCGGAGCTGTATCTGACCCATATCAAAAATGCAAAACATATCAAAAACTTTATTCTGGAAGCGTCTGAGAAAGCGCGGTTGAAGCGCAGGACGATGAATATGCTCGACATCGGTGCAGATGGGGATATTCCGGAAGAAAACTAATTTTCAAAAAAGTATTGACAAAGAAATCAGACTGTTTTAATATGCTTTTAACAAGTTGAACTTATATCAATTTAAACCGATGAAGTGGAGATAACGGTACAGGCGCACTTCCAGAGAGTCCGGGCAGGTGGGAGCCGGGCAGAAAGCGGAGTATCAAATGGACCACAGAGGGCACAGTCAAAGGAATTTTGTTCCGAGTATTCTGTGACGGAGGGCATCCGTTATTTGCCGGGGGTATGTTAGTATCCTTTGGAATGTTTGAATTTTTTAAAAGATATCTGTACCCTGATAAAGAGTGCGTACGATCGCAAAGCAAGGTGGTACCGCGGGAAGACAGGCACAAAGTGCCTGCAGCTTAAAAGATGATGAGTCCCCCGTCCTTGACAGACAAATCTGTCATGGGCGGGGGTATTTTTTTATCGTATAGGAAACTTTGTTTCCATACGATAAAAAACGCTCCGCGAGGATGCGCACTCGGCGCAAGAATATCCCAAGACACATTCTTTTTTACAGGAGGAACAGTCGCATGGAACAGACATCACTGGAAGAACTGAAAAGAACGGCAGCGTCCGGAGCTTACCGGAGGATTCCGATCTGGCGTGAGATTTTTTCAGATATCGCAACACCCGTACAGGTACTGAAAAAACTGCTGGCGGTAAGCGACCACTGCTTTTTGTTAGAAAGTGCGGAGGATAACAAGCAGTGGGGACGGTACAGCTTTCTTGGGTTCGATTCTGCGATGGAGCTGACCTGCATGAACCATCAGGTGACAATTACAACAGACCATGTCGAGCAGTTTGAAACAGAGAATCCGGCGCAGGTGATTGCAAGGGTGATCGAAGAAAACCGCGCGCCGCAGATCAAAAAGCTCCCGCCTCTGACCGGCGGTCTGGTTGGATATTTTGCATACGACTATATCAAATATGCGGAGCCGACGCTTCGTCTGGACGCAGAGGATCAGGAAAAGTTCCGGGACGTCGATCTGATGCTGTTTGATAAGATGATCGCATTTGATCACTACAGACAAAAGATCATCCTGATCTGTAACAGTCGGATATCGGAAGCAGACGTGCAGGCAGAAGGTGGACAGACAGCCGGCGCTGCAGCGGCAACGGACCTCCGGGCAAGGGGGAAAAGCGCGCGGGCAGCAGCAACGGACGCCCCGGTATCTGCAGCAGAGCCCGACACCCTGGAAGCGGTTTACCGCACAGCCCTTCAGACCCTTGATCAGATGCAGGACATCATCGAAAAGGGCGCAGAAAAAAACGTGTCCGCAGGGAGGCTGACAACAGAGCTCACGCCGCTGTTCGATCAGGAAAGCTATTGTGAAAAGGTGGAACAGGTCAAGCATTACATCCATGAGGGAGACATTTTCCAGCTGGTGCTTTCGAACCGTCTGGAAGCCGGATTTGACGGAAGCCTGCTGGATACCTACCGGATTCTGCGGACAAAAAATCCGTCACCGTACATGTTTTATTTTTCCAGCGATGATCTGGAAATCGCCGGCGCTTCGCCGGAGACACTGGTAAAGGTGGACAATCAGACGGCATACACCTTCCCTCTTGCCGGGACAAGACCCAGGGGAAAGGACGAAAAGGAGGATCAGGAGCTGGAAGCCGATCTGCTTTCCGATGAAAAGGAGCTGGCAGAGCACAACATGCTGGTGGATCTCGGACGAAATGATCTTGGGCGATTCTGCCGGTTCGGAACGGTAGAAGTGGAAAAATATCTTTCGGTCGAAAAATTTTCCCACGTCATGCACCTGGGATCGACCGTGCGGGGCGAGCTTCGCGGAGATAAAACGGCGCTGGACGCCCTGCAGTCAGTGCTTCCGGCGGGAACCCTTTCGGGTGCACCAAAGCTTCGCGCCTGTCAGATCATCAACGACCTGGAAAACAACAAGCGCGGCATTTACGGCGGTGCCATTGGCTATCTGGATTTTGCGGGAAATATGGATATGTGTATCGCGATCCGGCTGGCATTTTGCAAAAACGGAAAAGTATTCGTCCGGTCGGGAGCCGGAATTGTGGCGGACAGTGTAGCACCGAAGGAATATCAGGAATGCATCAATAAGGCGAAAGCAGTGGTGCTGGCGCTGCAGGAAGCGCAGAAACTTGGAAAGAAAGGGGAACGGGCATGATTTTACTGATCGATAATTATGACAGCTTTTCCTATAACTTATATCAGCTGATCGGGGCGATCAATCCGGAAATTAAGGTGATCCGAAATGACGAGCTGACGGCAGAAGAGATTGAGACATTAAAGCCCGAAGCGATTATCCTGTCGCCGGGGCCGGGGCGTCCGCAGGATGCGGGCTGCTGCATTGAGGTGGTGCAAAAGCTCGGCGGGAAAATCCAGATCCTCGGCGTGTGTTTGGGGCATCAGGTAATCTGCGAGGCATATGGCGGAGTTGTTTCCTATGCAAAACAGCTGATGCACGGCAAACAGTCCGTGACAAAGCTCGATACGAAAACGCCGCTGTTTGTTGGTCTGCCGGAGGAAACGACGGTGGCACGGTACCATTCGCTGGCGGCGCAGGAGGAAACCTTTCCGGAATGCCTGCAGGTGACTGCCAGGACATCGGACGGTGAGATCATGGCACTGCAGCATAAAACAAAGGCGGTGTACGGCGTACAGTTTCACCCGGAATCAATTTTAACTCCACTTGGGAAAAAGATGCTTGAAAATTTTTTACAGCTTGCGAATGCAGAGAAAAAGGAGAAGACAATGATTAAAGAAGCGATTGTAAAACTGGCAGCAAAGCAGAACCTGGATTATGAGATCGCAGAAGCTTCGATGGACGAAATCATGGGCGGAAAGGCAAGTCCGGTACAGATGAGTGCATTTTTAACCGCGATGGCGATGAAGGGCGAGACAATCGAGGAAATTACCGCGTGTGCGGCGGGGATGAGAAAGCATTGTGTACGCCTGTTACATGATCAGGATGTGCTGGAAATCGTTGGAACCGGCGGTGACCATTCCAATTCCTTTAATATTTCTACAACGTCTTCTCTGGTGATCTCGGCAGCAGGCGTTCCGGTGGCAAAACACGGCAACCGTGCAGCATCCAGCAAGAGCGGTGCGGCGGACGTTTTAGAAGCACTTGGTGTAAAGATCACCATCGATCCGGCAAAGAGCGCAGAAGTGCTCAAAAAAATCGGTCTGTGCTTCCTGTTTGCACAGAATTACCACCTGTCGATGAAATATGTCGCACCGGTCAGAAAAGAGCTGGGTATCCGTACGATTTTCAATATTCTTGGACCGCTGACCAATCCGGCAGGTGCAAACATGGAGCTGATGGGTGTTTATGACGAGGCACTGGTGGAGCCGTTAGCACGGGTGCTGGCAAACCTTGGCGTGAAAAAGGCAATGGTCGTATATGGACAGGACGGTCTGGATGAGATTTCCATGAGTGCACCGACGACAGTCTGCGAAGTAAAGGATGGGGAATTTTTATCCTATGTGATCACTCCGGAGCAGTTCGGCTTTACCCGCTGCAGCAAAGACGAGCTGATCGGCGGAAGACCCCAGGACAACGCGCAGATTGCACTGGCGATTTTAAAAGGGGAAAAAGGACCCAGACGGGATGCGGTCGTTCTGAACTCCGCAGCGGCAATCCATATCGCAAAGGGCATTTCAATCGAAGATGCGATCAGGGAAGCGCAGGAAGTCATCGAAAGCGGTAAGGCGCTTGCACAGCTGGAGCAGTTTGCAGCGCTGACGAATCAGGAGTAAGAAGATTGAAAAAATTTTTCAATCGCGGGATTTGTGTCTGCGCGCACTTGGCACAAACTCGACATGCGCAAAAAGCGTGCGCAGAAATGAGTGGAAAGCATGAAAGAAAAGACGATTCTGGATACTCTCGCGGACGCTGCGCGGGCGCGTGTGGAGGAAAATAAAAAGAAAAAGCCGATGGAGGTTCTGAAAAAAGAAGCAAAGAGCCTGGCTGCAGATACCGGGTTTCCATTTGAAAAAGCGCTGGCGGCGCCGGGGATTTCGGTTATCTGCGAGGTCAAAAAGGCATCTCCATCTAAAGGACTGATTGCAGTAGACTTTCCGTATCTGGAAATCGCGCGGCAGTATGAGCGCGCGGGCGCATCTGCGATTTCCGTGCTGACGGAGCCGGAATACTTCCTCGGAAGCGATGACTACCTTCGGGAGATTGCACGTGAGGTGAGCATTCCGGTGCTGCGCAAGGATTTTACGGTGGATGAATATCAGATTTATGAAGCAAAGCTTTTAGGTGCTTCTGCGGTGCTTCTGATTTGTGCGATTTTGTCCGAGAAAGAGCTTGGTCAGTTTTTAAAAAAGGCGCATAGCCTTGGCTTATCGGCGTTAGTTGAGGCACACGACGAAGAAGAGGTTGCGCGGGCGCTGCGTGCCGGAGCGCGGATCATCGGCGTCAACAATCGGAACCTGAAGGATTTTACTGTGGATGTCAAAAACAGTGTGCGTCTGCGGGCGCTGATTCCGCCCGAGGTACTCTACGTCTCCGAAAGCGGCATCAGGGGTGCAGAGGACGTTGCCGTTTTATATAAAAATGGAACAGACGCGGTGCTGATTGGCGAAACGCTGATGAGAAGCAGCGATAAAGCGGCGATGCTGCAGGAGTTGAAGAGGGACTGCCATGAGTGAGCAAAAGCAGCGCAGCAAAGATATAATTCGGACTGCGAACATCGCAAAATCTGCACGCCCACGCCTCAAGATCTGTGGGCTGTCCCGCCCTTGCGATATCGAATGGGTCAACGACGCCGGAGTTGATTTTGCAGGTTTCGTCTTTGCAAGGAGCAGGCGGCAGGTTTCACCCGAGCAGGCAAAACAGCTGCACAGCATGTTAAAAAAAGAAATCCCGGCAGTCGGTGTTTTTGTCAACGAAACAATAGAAACCATCGTTGGTCTGGTAGAGGATGGCGTCATTGACTGGGTGCAGCTGCATGGGCAGGAAGACGAGGCATATATAAATGAACTGAAAAGCAAAGTCAGCTGTCCGGTGATCCAGGCGTTTTCCGTCCGGACGAAGGAAGATGTGCTGCGTGCCAGGGAAAGCTACGCAGATTACATTTTGCTGGATCAGGGCAGCGGCGGAACCGGAAGAGTCTTTGACTGGACTTTAATAGAATCTATCGGCCGCCCATTTTTCCTGGCGGGCGGGCTGAATGCAGAGAATATAAAAGAGGCTGTGCGAACGGGAGCCTGGGCGTTCGACGTCAGCAGCGGCGCAGAAACCGACGGTTTTAAGGATCGGAAGAAAATTTTCGCGTGCGTAGCGGCAGCACGGCAGAAGGAGGAATACAACTGATGGAAAAAGGCAGATTTGGAATACACGGAGGACAGTACATCCCGGAGACGCTGATGAATGAGATCATTCATCTGGAGGAGCAGTACGAATTTTATAAAAATGACCCGGAGTTTTGTGCGGAGCTTGATGATCTGTTAAAAAATTATGCAGGAAGACCGTCGCTGTTATATTATGCGGAGAAAATGACAAAGGATCTGGGCGGTGCGAAGATCTATTTAAAGCGGGAGGATTTAAACCACACCGGCTCTCACAAGATCAACAACGTACTCGGCCAGGTACTGATGGCAAAAAAGATGGGTAAAACCCGCGTCATCGCAGAAACTGGCGCCGGACAGCATGGGGTTGCCTGTGCAACAGCTGCGGCACTGCTCGGACTGGAATGTGAGATTTTTATGGGAAAAGAGGACACAGACCGGCAGGCGCTGAATGTTTACAGAATGAAGCTTTTGGGCGCAAAGGTGCATCCGGTAACAAGCGGAACCCAGACCTTAAAGGATGCAGTAAACGAGACGATGCGTGAGTGGACAAACCGCGTATCGGACACCCACTATGTGCTGGGCTCTGTCATGGGACCGCATCCGTTCCCGACGATCGTGCGGGATTTCCAGTCTGTCATCGGACGGGAGGCAAAGGCGCAGATCTTGGAAAAGGAAGGAAAGCTTCCGACAGCTGTTTTGGCGTGTGTCGGCGGCGGCAGCAATGCAATGGGGATGTTCTATGAGTTTATTCCAGAAAAGGAAGTTGCATTGATCGGCTGCGAGGCTGCAGGAAAAGGAATCGATACGGATAAGCATGCGGCAACAATGGCAAAGGGAACGCCAGGTGTGTTCCACGGCATGAAATCCTACTTCTGTCAGGATCAGTACGGACAGATTGCACCGGTGTACTCGATTTCTGCAGGACTGGATTATCCCGGCATTGGACCGGAGCACGCATGGCTGCACGATACCGGACGCGCAAGCTATGTACCGGTAACGGATGAGGAAGCGGTAGAAGCGTTTGAGTATCTGGCGCGTACGGAGGGCATCATCTGCGCGATAGAGAGCGCCCATGCGGTTGCGCATGCGAGAAAGCTTGCGCCGACATTGTCTTCGGATCAGTCGATCATCATTTGTCTATCCGGGCGCGGCGACAAGGACGTTGCAGCGATTGCAAGATACCGCGGCGAAGATATTTCAGAGTAAACCCGAAAAACAGAGGATAAAAGAAAACTTTGGCAGGCGCAAAAAACCTGCAGGAAAGGCTGTCCGAAAGACAGAAGGAAAAAGATGAGCAGAATCCAAAAGGCATTTGAAAATAAAAAGGCATTTATTGCATTTTTGACAGCGGGAGATCCGTCCCTGGATAAGACAGAGGAATACATTCTGGAAATGGAGCGGGCAGGCGCAGATCTGATCGAGATCGGCATTCCGTTTTCCGATCCGATCGCGGAGGGACTGGTCATTCAGGAGGCGGATATCCGGGCGCTTTCCGGCGGTGTGACGACCGACGATATTTTTGACATGGTAAAGAAACTGCGGGAGAAAACAGAAATTCCGCTGGTATTTATGACATATTTGAATCCGGTGTTCCATTACGGCTACGAGGCGTTTTTTGAACGCTGCCAGGATGTAGGGATCGACGGCATCATCATCCCCGATCTGCCCTTTGAGGAAAAAGAAGAGGTTGATGTTGTTGCAAGCCGCTATGGCATAGACCTGATCTCGATGATTGCACCGACCTCCAAAGAGAGAATCCGTAAGATTGCCAAAGGAGCGAAAGGGTTTTTGTATGTGGTATCGTCGATGGGCGTAACCGGAGAGAGAACCAATATCACCACCGATATCGGTGGGATGTTAAAAGAAATCCGCAGTGTCAGCAGCGTTCCGGCAGCGGTTGGCTTCGGTATCCACACACCGGATCAGGCGGCAGAGATTTCCAAAACGGCGGATGGTGTTATTGTCGGAAGTGCAGTTGTAAAGCTGATCGCAAAATACGGCTCTCATGCGGGCGGACATTTATACACCTATGTGCGGATGATGAAGGATGCGGTCAGCCACAGCGAATAAGCGAAAGCATCCACGCTACGGTTTCTAAACGGGCACGGCAGGAGAAGGCACGGGAAAAAAATCTTTTCTATCGGAAAGAATAGTGCTATAATATTTTCGAATTCTATAGAAAACTGCAAAACAGACGCCGGCAAAAGAAGAACCCGGCGGATGGGAGCCAGAGGTAAGGAGTGTGGACAAGATGGAAAAAAAGAATCTGGACTGGGCAAATCTCGGATTCGGCTATATGATAACAGATTACCGTTATGTGGCAAACTACAAAAATGGTGCCTGGGATAAGGGTGGACTGACAGACGATCCGACAGTTACCCTGAACGAATGTGCAGGTATTTTTCATTATTGCCAGGAGATCTTTGAAGGTCTCAAAGCATATACAACAGAGGATGGACATATCGTAACGTTCCGCCCGGACTTAAATGCAGTCCGTATGATGGACAGCGCAAAGCGTCTGGAGATGCCTCCGTTCCCGGCAGAGCGTTTCCTGGAAGCAGTAGAAGAAGTGGTTAAGGCAAATGCTGCATGGGTTCCTCCTTACGGCAGCGGCGCAAGCTTATATGTTCGTCCTTATATGTTTGCAAGCTCTCCGGTTATCGGCGTTAAGCCCGCGGATGAATATCAGTTCCGCATTCTGGTAACTCCAGTTGGACCGTACTTTAAGGGCGGCGTTCATCCGCTTACCATCTGTGTCAGTGATTTTGACCGCGCAGCACCGCATGGAACCGGACATATCAAGGCTGGTCTGAACTATGCGATGAGCCTGCATGCCTATGTAACCGCACATCAGAACGGCTACGATGAAAATATGTTCCTTGATCCCGCAACCCGCACCTATGTAGAGGAGACCGGCGGCGCAAACTTTATCTTCATCGACAAAGAAGGAACTCTTGTCATTCCCAAGTCTGACAGCATCCTTCCTTCTGTAACACGCCGTTCCATCGCAGTCGTTGCAAAGGATATCCTGGGCATGAAGGTGGAAGAGCGTCCGGTTAAACTGGCGGAGCTTTCTGATTTTGCAGAATGCGGCGTCTGCGGTACGGCAGCTGTTGTATGCCCGGTCGGCAAGGTGGTAGACCATGGCAGGGAGATCTGCTTCCCCAGCGGTATGGAAAGCATGGGACCGGTGATCCAGAAGCTGTATGACACTCTGACAGGTATTCAGATGGGCAAGATCGAAGGACCTGCAGGATGGGTTCATAAAATTATGTAACAGATTTATAGTTACAGTTCACTCGTGGTTTCTTGGGGGCAGATTCCATGCTCGCATGAGAATCTGTGCACAAGAAACCACGGAGGGAGCGCCGCTTTATGAGCAAAAATGAGCTGCGAAGCAGCGGAAAGCATCGAAGATGCGCTTTTG
>ERZ827469.3031-NODE-3031-length-11626-cov-5.269467_pt1 | contig 11626 bp, 8 predicted proteins | sample MGYA00519917_ERZ827469 | MGnify/ENA primary metagenome ERZ827469 (study PRJEB31778, sample SAMEA3449314) | human gut metagenome | biome: human gut; feature: human-associated habitat; material: faeces | place: United Kingdom | collected 2010/2012 ... | reverse complement strand
CCACCACATCCACATCACCAAAAACAGCGTCTATGTCCACATCCATATCACCGTAGTCTTCCAGATCACCGATATCTTCTCTGGAACCTTCATACTGTGCAGCATAGTCAACCATATCCTGAACATCGCTGTTGATCATATTCTCAAATTCCTGTGCATCCGAAACATAGGCAAAATCACTGATCTCCTCAGGCAGGGATTCCACTTCCGCTTCGATATCGGTATCGGCTTCAAAATCATAATCATCGGGCAGTCCATCATCGCCGCGAATGTCGGCGTCCTCCAGCTCCACATCCTCGCTGTCCATAGACGAATCAGATTCCGGCTCCTGCACGTCAGCGGTATCAGGTTCCGAATCAACCACGTCAGCATCTTCTGTATCAGGAGATACCGTATCGTAATCCAACTCATCGGCATCGATATCATAGGACACAATTTCATCAATGTCCGTGATATCAGCATCTTCCATGTCAATATCGCTGTCCGGATCTTCATCTGCCGATTCCCGGTCTCCGCCGTCGCCGCCATCTGTATCCTCTTCTTCATTTTCGATAGCATCGGACCTGGAATCCTGTTTTTTGTCTTCACCATCATCTTCGGAGAAATCCTCGGTATTGCCGGCTTCGCTTCGGTCACTGTCTCTTTCGTCATAGCCATCATCGACATTAGGTTCAGATTCTTCCTCCTCTTTCGGTTCCTCTTCCTGTTCGGGAGTGTCTTCCGTGGTATCGGTATCCTGTTCAGGGGATTCATCCGGAAGTCTGTCGCTTGGTTCTTCGAATGCAGACTCCCCAGTATCATCACCCTCCTGCACATCGTTTTCATTAAGCTCGTCATCATCCTCTTCCGGAGGTTCTTCCTTTTCAAGATCCTGTCCGTCTGTTTCCTCTATCTCGTTGGAGTCCGATTCAGGTTCCTCTGTAGTATCGGGTTCTACGTCATTTTCCGGAAGTTCCGGCTCTTGTTCTTCAGGGGCAGGTTCTTCGCGGTCGCTCTCCGAATCCGACTGTTCTTCATTTTCAGGCTGCTCTTCCTGTTTATCAGATTCTGTTTTCTGATCCTGTGTCTGCTCCGGTTCCTCTGTTTCCTGCTTGTCTGTCTCTGTATCAGTCTCTGCTTCTGCTAATTCTGCATCGGGATTATTGGTATCAGGTGTAACCTCTGCATCGGGACTGATCTCCAACTCATCGGGTTCTACTTCGAGCATCTCCGTATCGGGACTCAGCTCGCTATCAACAGTGTCAACCTCTTCTTCACGAAAAGCATCCACAAGATCCTTAAAAGAATGAACGCTTCTTTCTTCCGGACCAACGCCAATAGAACGCAAGAATACATCCTCAAGAATACTCTTACGGGAACTGCCCATTTCCAGCATCTTGCCGACAATTTCACCATGGGTATGGTTCACTGCACTTTTGTATTCCGACGCTGTCATTTTACCTGCGTGGTAATCACTGCGGATCGTACCCAAATCACGGACTGACTTCCCAAAATCCGAAAGCATTTCAGTGGGCGTCATACGGGCAAATCTACTCATCGAAGATGCGTCGATATTATATTTCTCATAGACGCTGTTCTTGATGAAGCTTTCAACCGCGCCGCGCCCGACACTGTTCTGCACAAAATCGCCGGAACCTGCATAACTGTCACCCGGATCGTCCTGTTCGGACTCAGCCTCTGATCTTGTGCGATCATTTTCAGTTATATCTTCTTCGGGATTTACAACCTTGTCTACGTCTTTTTCATCGAAGTCTCTTTCGAGGACTTCCTTCAGAACATCGTTTAATGATGCCATCCGACCAACTCCTTTTTTGAATTTGGAGTTTATCTGATATATGGCATTTTAAAAAGCAAGTATATTAACTGTAGATTTATATATTTTTCTGTCAAGACAAGAATATAGGTATATAAACCCTCGTTTCATGTAAAACTTATGACAGAATGGATATTACTTTTTTGTGAAATGTCCTTTTCCTATTGATTTTTTCGTCCTGTAGATGAAGTCCCATTTACCAAAAGGGTTATCGATAAAGAGAATGGCGACATCGAAGAAATACTACTCTCACACCGGTGGCAACGACGGATACCGGTAATAACTTTGATTTCACCATTCCACATATTATGCTTGATTCATAGAACAGTTCAAAAAGCAAAACTGATTTTCCGCATCGTGAACTTGTAATATTTTCGCTGATCCAGTTCGATTTTGATGATATGGTCATCTTCGATTCCGGTCTCCCGGAGATAGTGAGCGTAAAGTATTGGATCAGTTTATATGTAAAAGTTATGACAAATCAGATATAAGTAAAAGGTATAATTATGATTAAACGCGACTTTTCGAAGCACAGCGGGTAAACGTGGATTTGTGTTGCTCGCAAAATTAAGCATTTTTTTCGAAACGGCCCAAAAACCCGCCGCCGATCGCCGTTTTTTTATCAACAATTTATCAATACGGAAACGGCGAACCGGACTTTTTTCACTATCTTTACGATCGACGAAAACACCCGCCGCACGATGAAAAAACTGCTGCCCCTGCTCCTCCTCGCCGCCGCAACGGCCTCCTGCACCCGCCGCCCCGTCATATCGGGCCGAATCGAAGGGCTGACGAACGACACGCTGATCGTCGTATCGTGCAAAATAGCCGATATGCCCGATCTATCGGACGATCTCGACAGTCGGATCCGTTATGACACGATTCTCGCCCGTCAGGGCCGGCTTACCTTCGATATACCGGTCGAAGTCCCCACCCAATTCATCATATCTCCTGCACAATTGCTGGAAACATTCCACGGAAGGCGATGTTTCACCCGAACTTCGGACATTCGGCTGTTTCTCGACAAGGGGGAACACGTCGTACTGAAGGGACGGATCGACTCATCGGTATTCAATTGCACAATCGAAGGGACACGCCTTAACCGGGAACTCAGCCGAAACAAACAGCAAGACCTTCCATTAAACGTGGAAATGGACCGCCTGCAAAACTCCATGGAAGGCAAACCGCGCGCCGAACAGGAACGCATTTTCCGTGAGTTCGAACAGATAGCGGAGCGACAGAGACTCCGCAGGACAGAGTATGCCATGGCGAATCCGAACAGTCCCGTTGCAGCCTACTATCTGACATACGCTCCGTTCGACAGCCTCGAGCACTATTACGCCAAACTGGGAGAAAAGGCCCGCAATTCGATTTTCAAACCGCTGATAGACCACCAGCGGCTCCGGGCCGATAAATACTGCAAGGTGCAAGCTGCGAAAGCCGGAACCGCCCCCGGCATGCCGGCCCCGGAATTCGTGCTCCGGGATGCCGACGGAAAGGAGTTCGCCCTCTCGTCGCTGCGCGGACGATACGTCGTGCTCGACTTCTGGGGAAGCTGGTGCGGATGGTGCATCAAGGGATTCCCCCGGATGAAGGCGTGCTACGAACGCTACAAGGACAAACTGGAGATCGTGGGCATCGCCTGCAACGACACCCCGGAGAAGTGGCGCGAGGCGATCGGACGGCACGGACTGCCGTGGGTACACGTCATAAACCCGCGGAACGCAGCCCCCGGGGACGACGTGACGGTCCGGTATGCCGTCGAGGGCTACCCCACCAAAATCGTCATCGACCCCGAAGGGCGCATCGCCGCCCGGTTCGTCGGCGAGAGCGAGGAGTTCTACGACAAGCTGGCGGAGATGCTGGAATAACGCCTCCGCAGCCCCCCTCTTCACGGACCGCCCCGGCTGCAACGGATTGCAGCCGGGGCGGTCCGTATTGCGGAACACGGCGGACGGCGGTCCCCGGACACGGAGAAGCCGGTGCTAATACTGCTCCTTCTCGTTGGGAAAGTCCCCCGACTTCACGTCGCCGACATACTGCGACACGGCATCGGTCATCACCGTATGCAGGTCGGCGTAACGGCGCAGGAACCGCGGCGAAAAGCCCTTGTTGATTCCCAGCATGTCGTGAATCACCAGCACCTGTCCGTCGCATGCGCCGCCGGCCCCGATGCCGATCGTCGGCGCGGAAATTTCGCGCGTGACACGCCCGGCCAGCGCCGCGGGAATCTTCTCGAGCACGACGGCGAAACACCCCGCGTCGCTCAGCAGATGCGCGTCGCGCACGAGTTTCGCGGCCTCGGCCTCCTCCTTCGCGCGGACCGTATAGGTTCCGAACTTGTGGATCGACTGCGGCGTGAGTCCGAGATGCCCCATGACGGGAATGCCGGCCGAGAGGATGCGCTGCACCGATTCGAGAATCTCCTCGCCGCCCTCCATCTTCACGGCGTCGGCCTCGGTCTCCTTCATGATGCGCACGGCCGAGTCGAGCGCCACTTTCGAATTGCCCTGATAGGCGCCGAAGGGAAGATCGACCACCACCAGCGCGCGGCTGACGGCCCGCACCACCGAACGGGCATGGTAGATCATCATGTCGAGCGTGATGGGAAGCGTCGTCTCGTAACCGGCCATGACATTGGCCGCCGAATCGCCCACGAGGATCACGTCCACGCCGGCGGCATCGACGATCCGGGCCATCGAATAATCGTACGAGGTGAGCATGGCGATCTTCTCGCCGCGCTGTTTCATCTCCGTCAGACGGTAGGTCGTCACCGCCCGGAGGCTGCTTTCTACGGACATTTCTTCTTCAGAATTTAAATTTCAGGTGCGGCAAAGATAACGCAAGACGGGCACAACGCAAAATTTATTTCGCCCCGCCCGGGATGCGCTCCGCCCGATGCCCTCCTCTCCGCGGGCCGATCCGGCGGAAAAAACTCCACAGCACGACTCCGCCCGACACCGAGACGTTGAGCGAATGCTTCGTCCCGGCCTGCGGAATCTCGATGGCCCCGTCGCAGCGATCGACCGCCTCCTGCCCCACGCCCTCGACCTCGTTGCCGAAGACGAGCGCATACCGCACGCCCGGCTCGGGACGGAAGTCGTCGAGCATCGCGGCCCCCTCGACCTGCTCGACGGCAAGGATCGTGCAGCCCGCGGCCCGCAGACGGTCGAGACACTCCGCCGTGGAGGGGTGATAGCTCCACGCGACGGTCAGTTCGGCGCCCAGCGCCGTCTTGTGGATGTCGCGGTTGGGCGGCGTGGCCGTGATGCCGCACAGGCAGATGCGCTCCGCGGCGAAGGCGTCGCACGTGCGGAAAAAGGCCCCCACGTTTTGCAGCGAACGGACGTTGTCGAGCACCACCGCGACGGGCATCTTCTCCATCGCGGCGAATTCGGCGGCCGACGGGCGGCCCAGCTCCTCGTTGGTTATTTTACGCATTCCCGGTTTTCATGAATGATTTCGGGGTCAAAAGTAGTCAAATAAAAAATATTTTGTCTAATTTTGGGGCCTCAACGCAAAGAAATTATGCACATCCGAAAACTCTTGCCGCTCGTCGTGGCCCTGTGCCTTTCCGGGGGGGGGCTTCGCGCGCAGAAAATCCTCGTCGGCGCCGACTTCGCCACGCGCTTCGACAACCGCGAATACGCCAACAACGACTTCAACCAGTCGCAGACGCTCTTCAGCGCCCGCCTCACGCCCCGTGTGGGCGTCGAATGGCAGGAGAAGAACCGCCTCGTATTCGGCGTGGACATGCTACAGAACTTCGGCCAGCACAACGGCGCGCGCGAACCGTTTCTGAGCGACGTCAAACCGCTGATGTATTACCGCTTCTCGACCGAGAACGTGCGGGCCGCGGCGGGTATCTTCGACCGCAAGGAGCTGATGGGCGACTACTCCCCTGCCCTCGTCAGCGACTCGGTGGCGTTCTACCACAACCGCCTGTCGGGCTTTCTGGGCCGCTACGTCTCGACGCAGCGCGAAAAGACCTACGTGGAGATGGCTATCGACTGGGAGGGCATGTACTCCGAGGAGTCGCGCGAAATGTTCCGCATCCTCTCGGCCGGACGCTACACGCTCGACGGCGGATTCTATTTCGGATACGCCTTCTCGATGTTCCACTTCGCCGGCTCGAAACTCGACGAGAACGTGACGGACAACCTGATCGTGAATCCCTATGCCGGCTGGGAGTTCGACGCCTTCTTCGACTTCGACGTCCGGGCCGGACTGCTCTTCGCCCCGCAGCGCGCCCGCAGCGTGGACCACGACTGGAAAAAACCGTGCGGCGGACAGATCGACCTGCGGATCACCCGCTGGGGCGTGAAGATCGAGAACAACCTCTATCTAGGCGAAAACCTACAGCCCCTGTGGCAGTATTACGGCCCCGAAGGGCTGTACGCCGGGGAACGGTTCTATTCCACGACCGAACATATCTACAACCGCACGTGGATCGGCTACGACCGCAAGTTCTTCGACGACACGATGCACGTCGAAGCGGGCATGGTCTTCCACTACGACGGCACGGGCACGGGCACGCAGCAGATGGTCAAGCTCTCGGTGGACATCCAGAAGCTGTTCGACATCGGCAGAAAGAGAAACTGACCCGCACGCCGCATCCGGCCCTCCCTCCCGGGAGAGACCGCACGCCGGACCGGCCGAGGGACCCGGGTCCCGGAACGACAACACAAAACCGCAATATCGATATATGGCAAGCGAAACCAACGAAACCCGCGAGAAGTCGCTGAACTTCCTCGAAGAGATCATCGAAGAGTCGATCGCCCGGGGCGAGAAACGCGTACAGACCCGTTTCCCGCCCGAGCCGAACGGCTACCTGCATATCGGGCACGCCAAGAGCATCTGCATCAACTTCGGCCTGGCGAAGAAATACGGCGGACGATGCAACCTGCGCTTCGACGACACGAACCCCGTCAAGGAGGACGTGGAGTACGTCGATTCGATCAAGCGCGACATCCAGTGGCTCGGATTCCAGTGGGCCGAGGAGCACTACGCCTCGGATTACTTCGACCAGCTCTACGCATGGGCCGTCGAACTGATCCGCAAGGGACTGGCCTACGTGGACGATCAGACGCAGGAGGAGATCCGCGAAAACCGCGGCACGGTCTCCGTGCCGGGTACGCCCTCGCCGTGGCGCGACCGGTCGGTCGAGGAGAACCTCGACCTGTTCGAGCGTATGAAGAACGGCGAATTCCCCGACGGCGCGAAGGTGCTGCGCGCGAAGATCGACATGGCCCATCCGAACATGCTCTTCCGCGACCCGATCATGTACCGCATCATCCACGCCGAACACCACCGCACGGGCGACAAGTGGTGCATCTACCCGATGTACGACTACGCCCACGGACAGAGCGACTCGATCGAGCGGATCACCCACTCGATCTGCACGCTCGAATTCGACGTCCACCGCCCGCTCTACGACTGGTTCATCCGGGCGCTGGACATCTACCCGTCGCACCAGTACGAATTCGCGCGGCTGAACCTCACCTATACGATGATGTCGAAGCGCAAACTGCTCAAGCTGGTGCAGGAAGGCGCCGTGATGGGCTGGGACGACCCCCGCATGCCGACGATCTGCGCCCTGCGCCGCAAGGGCTACACGCCGGCCTCGGTGCGCAACTTCGCCGAAATGGTGGGCGTGGCCAAGCGCGACAACGTGATCGACCTGGGAAAACTGGAGTACTGCGTGCGCGAGGACCTCAACAAGGTCGCACAGCGCCGCATGGCCGTGCTCAATCCGCTGAAGGTGACGATCACCAACTACCCCGACGGCCAGACCGAGCTGTTCACCGCCGTAAACAACCCCGAGGACGAGACGGCCGGCACGCGGCAGGTCCCCTTCTCGAAGGTCATCTGGATCGAACGCGACGACTTCATGGAGAATCCGCCCAAGAAGTTCTTCCGCCTCTCGCCGGGCGGCGAGGTGCGCCTGCGCTATTCGTACCTCATCAAGTGCGAGGAGGTCGTCAAGGACGACGCGGGCAACATCACCGAACTGCGCTGCACCTACGACCCGATGTCGGGCGGAGGTTCGTCGAGCGACGGCCGCCGCGTGAAAGGCGTCATCCACTGGGTGTCGGCCAAAGATGCCGTGGAGGCCGAAATCCGGCTCTTCAATCCGCTCTTCACGAAGGAGAACCCCGACGACGTGGACGAAGGGCAGACCTGGGAGGACAACCTCAACCCCGAGTCGATGGTCCGGATCACGGGCTATCTGGAACCTTCGCTGCGCGAGGTTCCCGTGGGAGAGGCCGTGCAGTTCGAACGCGTGGGCTACTTCTGCCCCGACACCGATTCGACGCCCGAGCATCTCGTCTTCAACCGCACGGTGACGCTCAAGGATTCGTGGGCCAAGATCAACAGGTAGCCCCACCGCGACCCGAAGAACCGGAATGGCGGCGACCCGAAAGGATCGCCGCCATTCCGTATTCCTTGTGCAGGCCCGTCTCCGGGAACGATCCCGGCCCGCCGCAGGGCGGCAGCATCCCGCACCCGGGCAATCACATCAGCCGGCCGAAGGTCCGGCGTCCCAGCAGATAGCGCAGAAGAACCGACCCGCGGTAGATATTCGCGGCGGCCGATCCCCTGCGGGACGCCCGGATCGCGCGCCGCTTGCGGGCCAGCTCCCCGTGCCAGCCGAGGAAGTCGCGCCAGGCGCGGAACACCGCCCGGAAACTGTCCGCACGCCCCTGCACCAGATACGACAGGGCCGCCAGCAGATCGAGCCCCGGGCGCACGACGGCCACGACGGCGCGCTGCCACGGCGAGGCGCACTTGTAGAGCATCGCCAGGTCATTGCGGTGGTTGTAGAAGACCTTGGCCGGAGAGTCGGTAGCGAGCGTGCCGCCGCCGAGGTGATAGACCCGGCTCTCCGGAACCACCCGCACGCGCCAGCCCGCCAGCTGCATCCGCCAGCAAAGGTCGATCTCCTCCATGTGGGCGAAGAAGTCGGCATCGAAGCCGCCCAACGCGCGGAACACGTCGGCACGGCAGCAGAAAGCCGCCCCGCTCACCCAGAAGACGTCGCGCGCATCGTCGTACTGCCCCGCGTCGCACTCCACGCTCCGCAGGATGCGCCCCCGGCAGAAAGGATACCCCAGAAAGTCGATGAACCCGCCCGAAGCGCCCGCATACTCGAAGCGGCCGCGGTCGCGGAACGAGAGCAGCTTGGGCGACACGACCGCCACGTCGGGATGACGGCGCAGGCAGTCGAGCAGCGGCTCCAGCCACCCCGGAGGCGTCTCGACGTCGGAGTTGAGCAACACGAAATATTCCGCTTCGATCCGCTCCAGCGCCCGGTTGTACCCGCCGGCAAAGCCGTAGTTCCGCTCCAGGCGCACCACCCCGACCGACGGGAATTCCCGCTCGAGCAGGGCGACGGAACCGTCCGTCGAACCGTTGTCGGCGACCACGACGCCCACCCCTTCGGGCGCCGCGGCCACGACGCTCGGCAGGAAGCGGCGCAGGTGCTCCTCCCCGTTCCAGTTCAGAATGACGATCTCAACGTTCGGCATCCGGCATGCGTTTGTGTTTCCAGCGGCGGTGCGACCACATCCAGAGTTCGGGCCGTTCGCGGATCACCCGCTCCAGCTCGCGGACATAGCGTTCGGTGATCTCGTTGGGCGCGACCTGCTCCTCGCCGTCGTAAAGCGGCACGAACGACATGCGGTAACGTCCCCGCTGCAAGCGGTCCATCCGCACGAAATAGACGGGCAGGCGGCAGCGCAGCGCGAGCTTCTCGCCACCGTCGAAAAAGATCGTGTCCTGATTGAGAAAGCGGAACCAATGGCTGTCGGGACGGCGCGGAGGATTCTGGTCGGCGATGAGCCCCATCACGAGGTTCTTGCCGCGGAACCCCTTGTCGCGGTGGCGCAGATAGAAACGCAGACTCTCCTTCATCGAGACGGTCGTGGCGTAGTCGCCGTTGCGCAGGCGCTGGTACAACGCCTCGGCGACCTTGCTCCGCAGCGGATGATAGACGGCCACGACGATCTGCGTCGGGGCGTAGAAGCCCCAGAACGAGCAGTATTCCCAACAGCCGAAATGGGCCGTCATGGCGATCCAGTCGCGGCCCCCGACCTTCCGCAGGTGCTCCTCCAGTCCCTCGACCTGCAGGATGGAGCGCCCCTTGTCCGGAGTCAGACGGGCCAGGTCGATCGTATCGACGATCAGTTCGGCCAGCGTGCGGTAGAACCGGCGACGGATCGCCGCCAGCTCCTCGTCGCTCTTCTCGGGGAAGGAGTTGCGCAGGTTCCGCCGCACCACCTGCATCCGGTAGCGCAGGCAGTAGCAGAGCACGAAGAAGAGCAGGTTTTCGACGACATGGAATTTGAACCAGTAGGGCATCGCGGCGAACAGGCGCGCCATCCGCCAGAGTATCTCCAGCCAGATCCGCTGAGCGATGTTCAGGTCCGTCCGCTTCATAACTTATCGGTATTGCGGGATTTGGGTTTGCCGGCCACGACGATGACGAACTCGCCCCGCGGCTCCGTCGCGCGGAAATGGCCGAGCACCTCGGCCACCGACCCGCGCACGGTCTGTTCGAATTTCTTGGTCAGCTCGCGCGACACGGAAACGGCGCGGTCGGGGCCGAACACCTCGGCGAACTGCTCGAGACACCGCACCACGCGGTAGGGCGACTCGTAGAAGACCATCGTCCGCTCCTCCTCCGCCAGTGCGAGCAGGTGTTTCATCCGTCCCTTCTTCTGGGGCAGGAACCCCTCGAAACAAAACCGGTCGCACGGGAAGCCGCTCTGCACGAGGGCGGGGATGAGCGCCGTGGCACCGGGCAGGGTCTCGACCTCGATGCCGGCCTCGACACAAGTCCTGACGAGCAGGAACCCCGGGTCGGAGATACCGGGTGTCCCGGCGTCCGAAACCAACGCGGCATTGCGTCCGGCGGCAATCGACCCGGCCACCATCTTGACCGTGGCGTGTTCGTTGAACTTGTGGTGCGAATGGAGTTTTTTCTCGATACCGAGGTGTCTGAGCAGGAACGACGTAGTACGCGTATCCTCGGCGAGGATGAAATCCACCTCGCGCAGCACATTGACCGCCCGCAGCGTGATATCGTCGAGGTTCCCGATCGGCGTAGGTACGATATAGAGCTTGGCCATGGAGCTATGCGAATTTACGTTCGAGCAGTTCCATCAGGAACTTCGCGCCGTCGGAATTGGCATTCCAGGCATAATTCTCGGCAATGTAGATCATGCAGTCGTCGAAATCGCTGAAGGCATCGAGCTTGTCGAGCGCCGCCTCGTAAGCCCGGGCATCGCCGTCGAACAGGTCGCGGATCATCAGGAACTTGTCGTTGATGCCGATGGCACGCCTCAGGTCGGTGACGGGCTCGCTGCGGCGCAGTTCCGAGGCCATGTCGCGCGGCGGCACAATCGTATCGGCCAGCGTCTGTTTGTCATGGTTGATCACTTCGCCCAGTACGGCCCCGTTATTCGGCACCCCGTTCCCTGCAAGGGTAATCTCCTCGAAATCGGGCTCTTCGTCGTCATCCCCGGTGTCGGACACGGGCACCGGACGCTGCGGCACGGACGCCGCATACGCACCTTCGGCAGGGGCCTCATCCCCGGCGAACATACGCGGAGCCCCGGGAGCCGAAGCGCCAGGGCCGGATGCCGGTTCCGGGCTGTCGGTTGCCGGACTGTCGGTAGGAAGCTGCGGCCGCCCTGCCACGGGTTTTGCGGCGTCCCCCGCGGCAGGTGACGGAGCAGGCTTTTCGGCCGTCGGCCGTGCAGCCGTGGGTTCGGGATTGTAAAGCGACATGATTACCCGCTGTTTATGGCG
>ERZ827469.3028-NODE-3028-length-11642-cov-3.151981_pt1 | contig 11642 bp, 5 predicted proteins | sample MGYA00519917_ERZ827469 | MGnify/ENA primary metagenome ERZ827469 (study PRJEB31778, sample SAMEA3449314) | human gut metagenome | biome: human gut; feature: human-associated habitat; material: faeces | place: United Kingdom | collected 2010/2012 ... | reverse complement strand
TCACACCGCAGTCGATAAATGCTTTTGGCGGGCACAAGGTGCAGGGGAAGAGTGAGGAAGCTGAATATGAAAAGCAGTTTTCGAAGACAACTGCTGGTGTTATTTCTTTTAATTTCCATAATTCCCCTGATTTTGCTAACGATTTTTAATTATTCCTATACCTTGTCGATGTTTAAAAAACAGACTTATCAAAACGACAGCCGAATTCTCAATAAAGTCGTGGAGAATATGGATAATATGCTTCAGAATATTGAAGATCGGATTTTCAGCTTCTACATTTCGGACCTGGTATATACTTCCAGCGGCAGAAGTGAAAATTACGCGGTGGCTTTGTCGGAGCGAATGACGTATGAACAGCAGCTTTTATACAACAGTTTTTTAACTTCCGACCGTTTAGGTATCGAAAATATTTTTTTCTATAATGAACAGGACAAGTATTTGGTGGATTCCTTAAATTCTGACACCAGGACCCAATCTGGTGAAGGATTGGACTGGTATGACAAGGCCCTGTCTGCTGATGGTGAACTTTGCTGGATCGCTCCCACCAAAGATAGACCCCATGAGGGAAGCGATCGCCTTCGGGTGGCTCTGTTGATGAAGGATTACCGGGGAAATATTATGGGCGCCTTGTGTGTTTGGATTCGCAACGACAGCCTTTACAGCCAGATTCAGGATATCAATAGCGGAGAGCGGGGATTTACCGCTGTTGTAAGTGAAAAAGGAGAATTGATCAGCTCCTCTAATTTTACCAGTGCTGTCAGTGCTTATTTTGATGAGAACTCTTTATCTGAACGGCTGCCCGATTTGGCGGACGAACAGGATATATCTATTGGCGGAGAAAACTATCAAATTACTACGATGGTGTCCCCATATACCGGATGGTATTTTATTACCGCCAACTCCCAGGCGGAAATCATATGGCAGATTTTGAGCAAGCTCAATGTTTTTGCTATTTTGCTGGTGCTTTGTGTTTTGGTCGCTCTTGTGTTTGCTTTTATCATGTCCAATGCGCTCTACCGGCCGATCAAAAGTCTAAAAAGAGCGATGCAGGAAGCCGGAGAAGGCAATTTGGACGTGGTGTTGACCGAACAGCGAAACGATGAGTTCGCAAGCCTTTATAACGGTTTTAACAGCATGACCGCCAGTATCAACAAGCTGGTCAAAGAACTGTATGAACTGAAACTGATGAAGAAGGATGCCGAACTGAAAGTCCTCCAATCCCAGATCAATCCCCATTTCTTATATAATACGCTGGATTCTATGTACTGGATGTCCCGGTTGGGGAGGAATGAGGAACTGTCCGACATGATTTCTGCGTTTTCCGGGTATCTTAAAATTAACCTCAGCAAAGGAAAAGATATCATTTCCATTGAAAAGATTCAAGATGAGATCATCTACTATATTAAAATCCAGCAGTATCGCTTTGGGGACAAAATCCGTGCTACTGTGGAGATCGATCCGGAACTGTATTCTTACAGCATCATCAAATTTTTATTACAGCCGCTAGTGGAAAACGCGATTTTCCATGGGCTGGAACCCAAGAAGGAAAAGGGTTCTGTCCGCGTAGTGGGGCAACTGGTGGGAGGTTACGCTGAATTCGAGGTCATTGACGACGGCGTGGGTATGGACGCTGAGCAGGTGGTCCATCTGGAAGAGCTCATCAATCGGCAGGAATCGGTGGAAGGATATGCACTTTATAACGTCCATCACCGGCTTCTTCACACCTACGGTCCGGAATGCGGGCTTCATATTGAAAGCGAAGTCGGCGTCGGGACAAAAGTCAGTTTCAAGATACCTTTGATTCCTTATAGAGAAGATAATTTGCTGGACAACGGCAAGGAGGATTAACAGATGTTTAAATTGCTCATAGTGGATGACGAATACTGGTTCCGTCAAGGAATTAAAAGCATTGTCGATTGGGAGAGATACGAAATCGAAATCGTCGGGGAGGCTTCCGACGGTGAAGAGGCTCTGCAAAAAATCGAAAAGCTGTCCCCTGATATCGTGTTTACCGACATCCGTATGCCCATCTGCTCCGGCCTTGAACTGGCGAGAAGGGCGCGGGATAAAGGTTCCCGCGCGAAATTTGTCATTCTGACTGGCTATCAGGAATTTGAATATGCGAAAGAAGCGGCCAATATCGGCGTTTCCAGCTTTTTGACCAAACCAGCAAGCTTGGAGAATGTCATTGAAGTCATCGAAAAAATTAAAGCGGAAATCCTTGAAGAACGGGGGACAGACCGCCGTCTGACGGAGTACGACAATTCCCTCAAAGAAAAAGTCCTGAGTTTGCTGCTTCACAACAAGGCCATCGTTTCTCCGGTGCTGAAAAATTACTGCGACGATTTCCTTTTGTCCCTGACAAACTGTCAATTTGTGGTCTTTTTGATTTCCACTAGCGGCTTGGAAGAGGTGAGAAACCGGTTGGAGGGGATTTTCGAAGGAGACCGCAATTATATGGGGAGCTGTTTGGGAACAGAATATGTCATCGGTATCCAACGGTTTCACTCCGGCGCCAGCACCGCCCATGTCCGCTCCAGTCTGAAGAGCTTTTTCAGCCGGTTTTGCGAGGTGTGCCGGCAGGAAAACGGCATTGAGTCCTTTACTTCCATCAGCAGTATTTTTCATACTAACAGTGATATTTCGCTGGGGCTTTCCCAGTGTTTGTCGGTGAAGCGGTTCCACTTCCTCTATGAAAACGAAGTTGTGATGTTTTACGATGATATTGCAACCATCAGCGACGAAACGCCGATTCCGGCTATCTATGACAAGGGAGTAATGGAGACCTTGCTGCGGGATGAGAATAGCATGGGTGTTCGCCATTTATTTGCCAATTTATCCGATGAGATCCGGAATAACCCAGTTTACAGCTGCGATGTGGTTCTGGGACTTTACCGTAATATCGCTATGGACATCGTACAGATGCGGTCGGCGTTCTGCGGGGATATTAGCGATATTCAGGCGGCCTTTGAAAAAATCACCGAGGCAGACAAATTGAGTGTCTTGAGCAATCAAATTGAGGAATATGCGGTTTCGACCATTCAGATCCTGCACGATATCAAGATGCAAAAGAGTTTGTCGCCGGTCAACAAGGCGATTTACTATATTGAACAAAACTATAAAAGCGACATTACGCTGCAGTCGGTATCCGACTTTGTAGGATTGGCTCCGGCATATTTTAGCAGGCTTTTTAAACAGGAAGTCGGAATATCCTTTATCCAATTTGTAATGGAGAAGAGGGTGGAATTGGCAAAAAGTCTGCTGCTCAACAGCGACATGAAAATTTATGAGATCTGCAATGAAGTGGGATATAACGATACCCGGTACTTCATTAAAATGTTTAAGAGCACCACCGGAATGACTCCTGCCCAATTTAAACGGTCTCAGTATCGCAAATCTGTAATAGATGATTAATGTTATACTAAAAGTAAAACCCCTTATTTCCGGTAACAGAAATAAGGGGTTTTATTGTCTTTGAGAAATGCGGTAGGCAACAGGGGTCGTATGATAAAATCCTTTAAAAATCCGGTTGAAAGTGGAGATGGAGGAACATCCCACTTCATAGGCAATGTCAGCTACCGGCAAAGTGCTTTTTATAAGGAGAATCGCCCCCATGTTTGCCCGTACACGGTTCAAATACTCATGAGGGGCAATATCCATAACCGCAATGAAGTTTCGCCGGAATGCCGTGACGCTTAAATTACAAAGAGCTGCCAGATCAGAGATCTGAATTGGTTCGTGGTAATGGCGAGTAATGTGCAGGATGGCGGGGGAAATTTTTTCAATTTTCCGGTCCGAAAGAGGATCAAAAGACGGGAGGATATCCTTTTGTTTGGAATAACGGAGAATTTCAACAAAAATAATATTGATCCATGCTGTGACCGCGGTGGTTCGATATTCTTTCTGAGAGATTAGTTCTTCCATTAGGTTTTGAATCGATTGCACGAGAGAGGGAGATTCCTGAGAAGAGATGATGCCGCTATAGAGCGTGCTGCCGTCTAAGGGGAGCGAGATATTGGAGCTGTCTACCATACGGGGCAGGTCAATGGTGATGAACCTCCATTTGCTGCTGTCTTCCTGAGCGCTTTGGGCAATATGGATCACATTGGGAAAAATAACTGATATGTCACCTTTGGAAAAGGAAAAGGTCTGGTTGCCGATATAGAATACCCCACTGCCGCCGAGGCAGACCCCCAGTTCCAGTGAAGAGTGGTAGTGGAGATAGGTGACCGGGAGGGAGGGGAGCTCATAAATCCCATCAGTGCAGTGAACGGGAAATTCTGGGTCCAGTGAAACGGGAAGGCATTTCACTGTCAGCGAGTTGGAAATCGACTTTTTTTGCATAGAAAATGCTCCTTATTGAGTAGAATCGTCAATATTTCAGCTTTATAATAGCATTATAACAGGCAGAAATCAACTGCTCAAGAGGAAGAAACTGTGTGAAATTTTTTCATATCAGTATTTATTCCTTTCGTCCTGAAAAAAGGCAATTTTACAGTAAATTTAAAAAGGAATGGTGATTAAATGAACATCGATCAGAAATGGTTTGAACACGAAAGGTATCCTGGTATCGGCTGGTACTCCCTGAACCTCCAAAACGATTTCCGTCAAAACACCGAGGAAGGTAAGGATGTGGGACAGTATGAAGAACTGGTCAACGCGGTGGCAAAACTGCCCGCGGGGCCAGTGCGGGAAGACTGCGCCGATGTGCTGTTCAAGGCGATGCTGGAAGCACCGGTGAAGGAGGGGTATCCTTATTTGGAGCCGTCTGATTTGGAGGGCATCCGTGAGGCGAGACCCAAAAATCGGAAGGATTTCCCATCTGTGAAGGCTAATGATGAATTGAAAGAAAAAATATATGGCGCATGGCTGGGGCGGATTTGCGGCTGTCTGCTGGGAAAGCCGGTAGAAGGGCTCAATTCCAAGATCATCAAAAAAATTATCGAGGCGGCAGGGGAAACAACACTGACCAAGTATTTTGATCCTACGCCCGAGACCATCAAAGAGTTGGAATTGGCAGAGGATCGCTGCTGGCTCCGTTATGTAGACGGCATGCCCATGGACGACGATACCAACTACACCACATTGGCGGCTGTCTGGATTCTCAAAAAATACGGACGGGATTTCAAACCGGTAAACGTGGTGGATTCCTGGCTGGAAAGCATGCCCAAAACGGCTTACTGTACAGCGGAGCAGGCAGCCTTCCTCAATGCGGCTATCGGTATTGTGCCGCCTAAGTCGGCGATTTTCCGAAATCCGTTCCGGGAATGGATCGGTGCGCAGATCCGGGCGGATTATTATGGATACATCAATCCCGGCGATACACAAATGGCTGCTGAAATGGCATGGCGGGACGCAACAGTTTCTCACGTGAAAAACGGCATTTACGGGGAAATGTTTGTGGCGGCCATGTTAGCGGCAGCGGCAGTGAGCAATGATATCAAAGAGGTGGTTCGGGCAGGGCTTCAGGAAATTCCCGAGAAGTCCCGTCTCACCGAGGCCATCGAGAAAGTACTTTCTTGGTATGAAGGCGGCCGCAGTGCGGAAGAGTGCCTCACCGAAATTCACACCATGTATGATGAGGCCAATGGGTACGACTGGTGCCATACCATCCCCAATGCTATGATTGTGACGGCCTGTCTGCTGTACGGCGGCATGGATTACGAAAAATCCATCTGCATGGCGGTGGAAACCGGCTTTGATACCGACTGCAACGGCGCCACTGTGGGATCTATCTTAGGTATGATGCTGGGAGCGAAAAATATTCCCGAGTATTGGATCAAACCTCTCAACAACACAGTTCACACCAGTATTGACGGATATGAGACAGTAAAAATTACCGATTTGGTGGAGATTACTTTATCCCATCTGAATTAAGGTGAAACGATGAAAGTTTTGAATTTTGGTTCACTGAATATCGATTATGTGTACCAAGTAAAACGATTTGCTTTGCCCGGGGAGACAATTCCTGCTTTAAAAATGGAACGGTTTAGCGGAGGCAAAGGACTGAATCAATCCGTCGCATTGTCGCGGGCTGGTATTTCGGTGGCACATGCGGGCTGCATCGGAAACGACGGTACTTTTTTGATAGAAGAACTTCAGAAAAGCGGAGTAGAAACGGAGAAAATCCAGGTACTGCCGCCTTCCAGCGGTCACGCTATTATCCAGGTGGATGCTAAGGGAGAAAACACGATTCTTTTATATCCCGGGGCCAATCATGAAATTACCAGGGAACAAATTGATGGGACTTTAGCAGATTATGGAGAAGGTGATATTCTTCTTCTCCAGAATGAGATCTGTGAAATTCCATATATAATGGAACAAGCACATCAAAAAGGAATGAAGATTTTTTTCAATCCCTCGCCTCTGACAGAGGCGGTATTCCGCTATCCTCTCCATCTGGTTTCCTGCTTTTTGGTAAATGGGTTAGAAGGAGCCTCACTTGCCGGAGAAGATGGCCGTGACGCAATTCTGGCAGGGATTCGGCAAAAGTTTCCTCAGGCCCGGATTGTTCTCACCTTAGGAAAAGACGGGGCCTGCTATGACGACGGGAAAGAACGGTACTTCCAATCGGCGTTCCCGGTACAGGCGGTGGATACGACGGCGGCCGGAGACACTTTTACCGGGTATTTTATTGCAGAACTGCTGCGCGGCAGCGCGCCAAAGACAGTTTTGAGCTGCGCATGCGGAGCTTCTGCGTTGGCGGTTTCCCGCATGGGGGCGGCCCCCTCGATTCCAGGCAAGAAAGAAGTCGATATTTTTTTGCAAGATCGGTAAAACCTTTTTAACAGGCAACAAAGGCAGTCTCATTTGGGACTGCCTTCTTTTATTTTCTCAAACTTTTTCACTTCTCGTAGCGGGAGAGAAACAGGCTAAAAAGGCCTTACTTTTTGACAAATCATTCTAAAAACTGACGGAACACTTTCGACATATTATGTTTTGCAAGAATGATATGATAATTTCTGTAAGGAAAGGGACAAGTACGGAGTAAGGGTTTAAATTTTATAAAATATATTTAAAAATCTTTCAATTAATCCATCTTCCCGCAATACAAAATCTTCCATATTAGTAAAATGGTATATAAATTATTAGTCATTTAGTAAATAATCAATAAATCAATGTAAATTCCCCTGTGATTTTTGATAAATATATAGAAAATTGCTTGATTTTTGATTTTTTCTAGTATATAATAAATTAAACATATTTTTGCAGGATAATGTCCATTTTGTAGTAAAATAGCTTGTTTTGCTGCGGGGCATTTAAAATTTCATTCTTCGTAAGAACGAATGGGACTTGCAAATAAGGAAGATACTCACAAATTTATCTTTCTTATATGGAATATGAGTGTCATTAAAATGTGGAGGGATTTTTTATGAACAAAAAAGTCTTGCAAAAACTGACTGCAATTACAACTGCAGCGGTTTTGGCAGCCAGTATCGCTCCAATGAGTGCATCTGCGGCTTGGAACAAAGATGCGAACTCAAACTGGAGTTGGACTGAAAACGGCCAGAAATCAACTGGCTGGAAATTGATCCACGGAAACTGGTACTATTTTGACGGCTCCGGTATCATGCAGACTGGTTGGAAATTTATCAACGGCCAGTGGTATTACATGGATCAAAGCGGCGCCATGAAGACCGGTTGGCAGTTTATCAACGGCGAGTGGTATCATTTGGCTGCTAACGGCGCTATGACAAAAGGCTGGTATAAGGAAGGCTCTTACTGGTACCATCTGAATGAAAATGGCGTTATGAGCCGTCATTGGCGCAAGATTTCCAATAAATGGTATCATTTTAATCCCAGCGGACAGATGAGCGTCGGCTGGATCAACTGGAAGAACAACCCTTACTTCAGCAACAAGGACGGTGTTATGCAGACCGGCCTTGTGCAGATCGACAATAAAATTTATTACTTCGATGAAGTTACGGGCGAATTGCAGACCGGCCGTATCAAAGTCGGCAACGTTACATATACCTTCGGTGAAGATGGTGCTGCTACCGGCGCCCTGTTGCCGAAAGCAGAAATCGCCTTTGACGCCAACGGCAATGAAAAGACTCCCGGCGGCGTTATCAGCGGCGGCGATACTACTGCGCCTTCCAGACCGTCTTATGGCGGAGGCGGCGGAGGCGGCGGAAGCTCTTATGTTGAAGTTCAGAGCATTAGCCTGAATAAAACGAGCCACATCATGTATGTGGGAGACGATGTCCTTCTGACCGCAGCGGTTTATCCTTCCAATGCAACAGACAGAAGAGTTACTTGGATCAGCAGCGATGAGAGCATTGCTACCGTTACCAACGGCTATGTCCATGCGCTGAAGGCAGGCACTGTTACCATCAAGGCGATTGCTGATACCGTTGAGGCTACCTGTACGGTTGAAATTATGGCTAAAGGCGAGGAAGTTAAGGTAACCGGAATTACCGTTACTTCTACCAGTGGCAAAAATGAAGCACATGTTGGCGAGTCTTTACAGTTGCAGGCAGCGGTTACCCCGGCTAACGCAACCAATAAGGCTGTTAACTGGAGCTCCAGTGATAATACTGTTGCTACTGTCAGCACAAGTGGTTTGGTTTCCGCCGTTAAAGAAGGAACTGCGACTATCACCGCGACTGCGGCAGACGGCAGCGGCGTAACTGGCACTTTTGCCGTTACTGTTACAAAGAAACCTGCGACTGAATCTGCTACCCCGACTTTTACCAAAGATTTGGATACTGCTAAAAACGTCACTGTAGGAGACAGCGTGACCCTCTCTGTCACCGCTTCTGCATCTGATGGCGGTAAGTTGACTTATCAGTGGTATAAAGGCTCCACTGCTATTTCCGGCGCAACAGGCGCGTCCTATACCTTTACTACCGACAAAGTCGGAAGTGAGAGTTATAAAGTCGTTGTCACCAATACAAAAGACAGTTTAACACCTGCTACTGCGACCAGTAAAACCTGCGTAGTTACTACGAAGGCAGCTCCGGTGGAAGATGTTGAGATTACTGGATTTGTAGCAATTGACAAAGTAGTTGTATCCGAAGATGAGCATCTGACAACAGCGGCTTTGGCGGCGGCCAAACTGCCCGCTAAGGTTACCTTGCAGTATGACGGCGGTACGGTTGACGTAGATGCTACATGGGCTTGCGCTGATTACGATGCGGAAAGCACCGGAGACCAGACTTTTACCGCTTCTTACACTCTGCCTGCCGGCTATGTGGATGCAGTCGATCCCATTACTGTAACTGCCATTGTTAAGCTGGAGGTTGCTCAGACTACAGCTCCTATCCCCTCTCAAAACCTGATTGCAGGCGTGAGACCCACTATTGGGATTGGTATCGGCTATATTGCGAATTTCCACCATGAAAATTCAAGCGATATGACTTCTCCGCTTCTGGATGAGGTTTATGACTTCCTGACCGACGGCGTTTATCCCGCTGCCGATGCGGTTTATGACGCAGCTGATCCGGAAAGCTACAAGAGTACGCTGTATTTTAACTACTATGATGTGCAGGGTGGCGCTGCGGACTTTACCTTCCAGTTTGAGGAAAAGACCTTTGAGCAGATTACCCTGATGTTCAGAAACGGCACTCCCTGGGGCACAGAGGCTGTCAACGGCGTTGCCGAGCACATTAAGGTACAGGCTGAGATCGACGGCGTATGGACTGATGTCTATGAAGGCCGCGAAAACAATACAAAAGGCCACACGGATATTGTGCTGAAGACCGAAGATGGCAAAGCGATCACCGCTACCGGCCTGAAATTCTGGTTCTATACTTGGACAGATGAGACTATCCATAAGACAACTGCCCTTTCTGAGATCGAAGTGTTGGCTAAAGCAACTGACGCAGCTGCGGACGGCACGCTGAGCGGAGGAAGTTCTGTTACTCCAGAGCCTATCACCATTGATTACGCAGCAACCGGAACACCCGTTGTGAAATTTGTTAATGGATTAAATACAGCAGAGGATCTTGCAAAAGTTACCTATGCAGATGGCAAATTTACTGTTACTGAGGATGTAACTGTTTTCTCCTTCGTTGACAACGGAGTTGCCAAACAGTTCACCAATACAGACGGTGTTTGGTCTGAAGTGACCGAAATCAGCAAGAGCTTGATTTTCGGTGCTCCCTTTACCACAGATGTAAAGAGAGATAATTTCGGCTACTATAGCACTACTTTTGATAATCCCATGTTCGCCTATTCTCTGACTGACGGAGTTACGCCTTCTACCGATACCTGCGACCAGTTCGGATATGTGACCTTTGCCTCCACTGTCCTGGACGGCGTCAGCAAAGATGTTTGCTTCAATCTGGAAAATGAGGTAACCTTTAAACAAATCAACCTTGACCTGTTGAAGCAGACCGTTTGGAACGGTGCAGATGGTTATCCGGAGCATGTTACCATTGAAGCCAAGATTGGTGGTACGTGGGCTACTATTGGCGACGTGACAGGCTTAGATATAACCGGTACAGACGGAACAGCCAAGACTCTTGTCTTTACAGCAGAGGAAGCTATTACTGCTGATGGTCTGAGATTCACATTCTATGCACGTCAAGGCAATACAAAAGCTGTTATTCTCACTGGCATTGATGTTCTAGCTGACACTGACGGATCTGCTGCTGACGGTTCGCTGGCAGCTCCCAGTGAAGTAGCGGAAATCCCGACTATTACTACTGATTTGGAAGCAACCAAAAATGTAAACGTAGGCGACAAAGTTGACTTTGCAGTAGAGGCCGCTGTTTCCGACGGGGGAACACTGTCTTACCAGTGGTACAAAGATGGTGTAGCCATCAAAGGCGCTACCAGTAATACTTACAGCTTTACTGCTTTCGCAGCGGAGACTGCCACATATAAGGTGGAAGTTACTAATACGAAAGCTGGCATGCTTTCCAGCATGGCAACTAGTACGGTCTGTACTGTAACGGTATCGTCTGAATTTGTCAATATAGCGAAAGGCAAACCTTATACCTTCTCGACTGAAAGCCTGAACTGGGCTAACGCTGACGACGGTATCAAGCTGACAGATGATATTACTCCGAGTTCCACTGATTATACGGCTGAAGGGTTTGTCGCTGTCCATACCGGTGATGGTGTTACAACTTTGGACATCACCATTGATTTGGGTTCAGAAATGTCCTTCAAACAGGTTGCTGTTGATACCCTGCTAAGTATAAATGGTATCAAAGCCATTGAAAAGGGAAGCATTTCCTATTCTAGCAATGGAACCGATTGGACAGAGATGGGCAAGATTGACCACACTCAGACTGAACTGGGCGTAGAGACCATTCTTGTACAGTCAGAAGCCCTTGTTACCGGACGTTATGTCAAACTCTCCTACGAAGATTCTAACAGCTGGCACGGTTTAGCGGAAATCCGCGTTTGGGGCGAAGCGGGAGAAACTCCTCCCAGCGATACAAGCGTAGATTATACTGCAACCGGAACAGTAGCCGACATCAGCTCTGGCGTGACCTTTGCGGATGGAAAATTCTCTGTGCCGGAAACAGTCAGCGAATTTACCTTTACTGACAACGGCGTAAGCCTGAAAGCCACTAAAACTGACAGTGGCTGGACAATTGCTGGCGAGAGTTTAATTTACGGCGTAAAAGCAGACAGCAATGTCACCAAAGGTTACGGCTGGGAAGCTGAAAAACCGTTGCCTGATAATT
>ERZ827469.3021-NODE-3021-length-11653-cov-2.416192_pt1 | contig 11653 bp, 11 predicted proteins | sample MGYA00519917_ERZ827469 | MGnify/ENA primary metagenome ERZ827469 (study PRJEB31778, sample SAMEA3449314) | human gut metagenome | biome: human gut; feature: human-associated habitat; material: faeces | place: United Kingdom | collected 2010/2012 ... | reverse complement strand
GCATGCCAGCCGGAATTCTGGCGCGTTATATGCAAAATGGGGGATTTCGAAAGTTTCTATGATATGATGTCGGTATTCCCGGCGCGTCTTGAGGTGCAGGACGTCGCTGAAACGCTCCGCGCGGCATGCCGCAGCGGAACAGCCGCAGTGCTGTTCATAACCTGCCGTCTCACCGAGGACAACATATTTGCGGCGGAGACCGCCGCAGAGTACTTCCACGGGGAGGTTGCACTGGTGTGGCTCAGCATGGGGGCGCACTCCGAGCTTGAGGCGCAGGCTGAGAACAAGAAGTTCATGTTTGTTCCGATACGCGGGGAGCTTGACGAACTCAGGGAAAACGAATAAAACACAGGGTGCGGAATATCCGCACCCTGTATTGTATCACTGCCCGATTTCGTCCAGAAGTATCGCGGCGGCGAATTCAGCCATGCACATGAAATCCGACCTGCCGCGCCGCCGCACCGGAAGCTCCATAGGCTCACAAACGCCGGACAGCGTTTCTACGGCGCGGTTGAGCGCGAGGGTCAGAGTTTCTCCGTCGTCGGAGGTGACGCTGACCGTGTTTTTCACGCCGCGCCCGCAGGTTATAAGCTGCACTCCGCTGACGCGCTCCGAAGGTACTGAGGCGCTGTCGCCGTTTATCATAACTCCCGCCGCCCGGACTACGCGCGGGACCTCGGCGCCGTCGCACACTATAACGGCGCACTTGGCGCAGTCGATAAGTTCCGCCCGGGAAGCCTGAACGCCCTGGAATCCTTCCGGGAGCGTTTCTCCGCCCGCCACTATGATATATCCGCCCATAAAAACACCCCCGAAACGACCTTTCGGGGGTTATTTTACGTTTATCTGCGGGAATTATTCAGCCTGCGCCGGAGCGAATCTTTCCATTATCCGCACGGCGGTCTTTATTCCGTCCACCGCCGCTGACATTATACCGCCGGCGTAGCCGCAGCCCTCGCCGCACGGGAACAGATTGTCCGCGCATTCCGCTGATCCGGCTTCGTTCCTCGGAAGCCTTACCGGGGAGCTGCTGCGCGTCTCTATCGCGGTCAGCACGCTGTCGCTGTCGGAGAATCCGGGTATGCGCCGGTCGAAGTATCTCAGCCCGTTTTTCATCGGCTGGCTGACATACTCCGGGAACAGCTCGTTCAAATCCGCAGGCTCTACGCCGAGGGAGTACGTCGGGTCGACTCTGCCGAGCGTGAAGCTGTTTCCGCCGGAAACGAACTCCCGGGTGAGCGCCGCCGGAGCCTTTCCGCCGCGCCCGAGCTGGTACGCTTTTTCCTCCAGCCGGTGAATGAACTCCGCGCCGCCAAGCGGACCTCCGCCGAAATCCTCCGGAGCCACGGAGACCAGCACGGCGCTGTTGGCGTTTTTACCCGCGCGGTCGAAGTAGCTCATGCCGTTGGTGACTACCGTGCCCGGCTCGCTCGCCGAAGCCACGACGTAGCCGCCGGGGCACATGCAGAACGTATAAACTCCGCGGCCGTTATCGTGGTAGGAGAGCTGATATTCCCCGGGCGGGAGCGCAGGGTGCCCGGCGTATTTCCCATAAAGCGCACGGTCGATGTCCGCCTGCAGATGCTCGATACGCGCGCCCACCGAAAATGGCTTGGGAACGAGCGTTACGCCCTTTCCGTGCAGCATTCTGAACGTATCGTGCGCCGAATGCCCCACCGCCAGAGCCAGCGCTCCGCATGGGATATCCGCGCCGTTGACGCGTATGCTGTCCACTCTGCCCGAATGCAGCTCCAGGCTTTCAAGCGGCGAGAGGAAACGCACCTCGCCTCCCAGCTCCAGTACGCGGCTGCGCAGGTTCTTTACAACTCCGCGGAGCTTATCCGTGCCGATGTGCGGCTTCGCCTGGGTCAGTATGTCCTCCGGCGCGCCGAATTCCACGAGGCGTTCCAGCACCCGGGAGCAGAGCGGGTCGCCGATGCGGGTGGTGAGCTTTCCGTCGGAAAAAGTTCCCGCGCCGCCCTCGCCGAACTGCACGTTGGTGGACGGGTCGAGCGCTCCGCCTGCCCAGAAGCCCTCCACCGCGCGGATACGGCTGTCCATATCCGCGCCGCGCTCCAGCACGACTGGTCTGTAGCCGAATTCGCACAGGGTCAGCGCGCAGAACATTCCCGCAGGGCCGAAGCCCGCAACATAGACGTCCCCACGAAGCCGCTCCTTTCCCCGGGTGAACGACAGTTCCCCCGGCTCGTACAGCCGGACGTTCTGGTGCTTTTCGGCGAGCCTGCGTTCCTTTGCGGGGTCTTTCAGCGCGATGTAAACCGAGTTCACGAAGCAGATATCCCGCCGTGCGTCCACGGAGGATTTGTAGCGCTTCGCGGAGGCGGTCTCGGCGCGGCTCAGGCGCAGCAGGGACAATGCCTTTGCGACGGCATTGTCCTTTGGCTCGTCAAGGGTGGTCTTTATCTGTGAGATGATTATTGCCATTTATTCCTCGTTAACTGATGTGGTGACTGCGCTGACGGTTATCTTGTAGCTTCCGACAGCCCAGCAGGTCTTTCCGCTGGAACCGCTGATTATGATGGATACCGGAACGTCCTGCGAACCGTCGTGCAGCGATGTTGACAGCAGGTTTGCGGTAACGTAGAAGTCGGTGGAGGACAGCGCGCTGATATCCTCGGAGGGACCGATAACCGTAAGGGTCAGCTCTCTTGTTATTACGCTTACGTCCATGTTGTCCGGTTCGTTCACGATGGTGATGTTGCTTACCGGGAAGTCCAGCTTGCTGTAATCAGCGATATCCCATGTAATGCGGACGCTGTTTATTCCTGAGAGGTTCTTGTAGCCCTCGGGGAGCTTTATCGGAACGGTGGAAACGGTCTGATTGATCCTGATGTCCGTGAGGTTTATCGGATCCTCAAGCTCAAGCTCGCTGAGGTTGTTTATGCTTCCGTCCGGAGCCGCTACCATGATGGACTGAGGCTGCATGGTGTATTTCAGAGTATCAATGTCGAAGTTCTGCGGAACGCCGGTGAACCGGAATTTCAGCGGAAGCTCCTTCTGTATCAGTATCGGAATGTTCACAAGAACATTGTCGGTGCTGAGTTTAACGGTGGAGTTGTCAAGGCGCGAACCGTTGTTCTTGTAGATGGTGAGATCGGTCTTGACCTCGTGGCTTTCAAGCGTGGAGCCGTCATAGGAAGCGTTCGCCTCTACGCGGTTTATCTCATCGAGCACGGAAACCGAGCCGGTTATTGTGACTGTCGGCGGGTTGGAGGTTATCTCGTCCACGTAGTAGCCCTCCGGCAGGCTGATGTCAGGCGCGCTTGCGGTTATCGGGAACTCCCGTGCAGCTATCTCGTCAACGGTTATCGTTACCGCCATCTGTGTGTTTTCGACAAGGCTGTATTCCACCTTGTCATTCTTACAGGCTATCGTTACTGAAAGGTCGTAGGTGCCTGCGCGGCGGACGTTCGTGAGGTCGAGCGCGGCTGTGAAGTCCTCGGCTTTCAGGTCGGATATATCGTAGCGCTTGCCGCTTATGCGGATATCCGTGGTGCCGGTGTAGTCGCCGATTATCTGGAGATTGTTCGACTTCATGAAGTCGGTGGGTTCGGCTTCTATAGGTATTCCGATGAGGCTCTTGTCTATCTCGGGGAACTCGTTTACGGAGATAGCGAACCATGCGACAAATGCCAGAATAACGCTTATAAGCACTATCCAGACGTTTCCGAAGAAGAATTTCGCAAGCCCCTTCAGAAGCCCTACCAGATGGAATTTTTTCTTTTTCTCAGCGGAAAGCTCCTCCTGAGTATCGTTGCTGTCGTTTAAGCTGCTCATTCTTCCACCTCGCTTTCATTGCTGTCGGCCTGCTTTTTCTTCCTGCCCTTTGACTTTGACGGCGCGGGGAGCGGCATTTCGTCGCGCAGGATCTTCAGCAGCCATTCCTTGGGGTTGTATTCGTTGATCGAACGGATTATCTGTCCCGATTTTGCCACGGAAACAACTCCGGTTTCCTCGGATACGATGATGACCACCGCGTCGGAGTTCTCTGACATTCCTATCGCCGCGCGGTGACGTGAGCCAAGCTCCGGGTCGATGTACTCGCGGCCCTGCTGCTCCGGCAGCGGCAGGAAGCACCCAGCCGCGTATATCCTGTTGTTCCGGATTATTATTGCTCCGTCGTGGAGCGGAGATTTGTTGAAGAACAGGTTGCAGAAAAGCTCCGGGGAGGGCTTTGCGTCAACGATCGTGGATTTTTCGATTATATTCTGGAGCTTCGTCTGGCGCTCGATAACTATGGGCGCGCCTGTCTTGGTGCGGCTGAGCCTTTCGCATGCGTCGGAGATCGCGGTTATAGCCGTGTCGCGCTCAATGACCTTCTGCGCGTCAGCCTTCTCGAAGTACGCAAGGAACGGTATCCTGCTGAATGGCAGTCTCCAGCTCAGCCCCGGGCTCCCGGTTGGAGGCAAAGACCAATCCCAGTCCGCCGCTGCCCATCCGCTCCAAAAAGCGGCGTATCTCCGGCTGGAATACCACGACTATCGCGACCAGACCCCATTGCAGGAAGAAGTTCTGAAACAGGTAGGTCATGACCTTGAGCTGACCCAGCCATACCAGCAGATAAAGCAGCGCTATCAGCCCGATACCTTTAAGCAGCTGAGTGGCGCGGGTCTCGCTCATGAACCTTATGACCGCGATGAGCAGCAGGGTCAGCAGGATTATATCTATAACGTCCGGTATGGTTATCGACATAAATACCCGCGGAGCGGCCGCTATCATGTCCAAAATATCCAAAGTCATTCCTCTTTTCTGAAAAGTACTATTATTCTTATTATAACAAGATATGCGCACAATTGCAAGTGATTTTCCCCAAAAAATCCTGCGGCGTTTCATTAATGCATACCTCTTGATATTTTGCCGAAGTTATGCTATACTGAAATCAACACCGCACAGCGGCAGTAATGACGAAAACGAGGTAATCGAAATGGATATCAAGGCAAAGATCGACGAAATAGTAAACAAGGTGAAGAGCGATCCGGACATCGCTTCAAAGTTCCAGAAGGACCCGATAAAGACCGTTGAGGGTATCCTCGGCGTAGACCTTCCCGACGACGTTATAAAGCAGATAGTCGACGGCGTTAAGGCTAAGGTGAACGTCGACGAGCTCAAGGGCAAGCTAGGTGCGCTTGGCGGGCTTTTCGACGGCAGATGATATTTAAAGGAGCGGCAATATGAAAAGAACACTCGATTGGGATAAGTACCTTGAAACGTCCGCCAGAGCGGTCTCCGGCGGCATTGTGATGCTGAAGAACGACGGAGCTCTGCCTCTGAAGCAGGGCGGGACTGCGGCGGTATTCGGCAGGATACAGCTCCATTACTACAAGAGCGGAACCGGCAGCGGCGGCATGGTGAACGTTTCAAAGGTTATCGGGATAACCGACGGACTGCTCGACGCGGGCTACAAGCTTGACGAGCAGCTTCTGAACGCCTACCGCGAATGGGACGAACAGAACCCCTTTGATTACGGCGAGGGCTGGGGCGGCGAGCCGTGGTCTCAGAAGGAGATGCCACTTACCGACGAGCTGGTGGGCGGCGCGGCTTCCCGTGCCGACGCTGCAATAGTCATCATCGGGCGCACCGCCGGCGAGGAGATGGACAACAAGCTTGAAAAAGGCGCGTTCCTGCTCTCCGACCTGGAGGAGGACATGCTCCGGCGCGTGACCTCCGCGTTCGACAAGACAGTTGTCCTGCTGAACACGGGCGGGCTTATCGACATGAGCTTCATGGACAGGTACCCAGTTTCCGCGGTAATGTACGTATGGCAGGGCGGAATGGTCGGCGGCGCCGGAACCGCGGCGGTTCTTACCGGCGAGGTTTCCCCGAGCGGAAAGCTCCCGGACACCATCGCATACGAAATTTCCGACTACCCCTCGGATAAGTTCTTCGGAAGCGGCGATATGGACTGCTACGGCGAGGATATCTACGTAGGCTACCGCTATTTCGAGACATTCGCGAAGGACAGGGTGCGCTTCCCGTTCGGATTCGGAATGTCATACACAAGTTTTGACATCACCGCTTCCGATTTCAAACTTGACGGCGATAAGGTCACAGGAAGCGTGAACGTAAAGAACACCGGAAGCACCCCCGGCAGGGAAGTCGTGCAGATATACTGCTCCGCGCCGCAGGGGAAGCTCGGAAGCCCGCAAGGGTGCTCTGCGGCTTCGATAAGACGCGCACTCTCCAGCCCGGCGAGAGTCAGACCCTCAGCTTTGAGATACCGCTTGAGAGCGTCGCTTCCTACGATGATTCCGGAGTTACCGGGCACAAATCCGCGTGGATACTCGAACAGGGCGGCTATGTTTTCTACGCGGGCGCCGACGTCCGCAGCGCTTCCGAGGCGTACAGCCTGACGCTTCCTGAAACCGTCGTAAGGCAGTGCAAGTCCGCGCTGGGGCCGCTTACCGCGTTCAAACGCATGGTGAACTCCGGCGGAAAGCCGGAATTTGAAGATGTTCCGCTCACCGGGGAAGCATTCCCGCACGACCACGCGAAGCTCCCCGCCGAGATTCCCCAGACCGGCGACAGGGGAATACGCCTTGCCGACGTAGTGAACGGAAAGAACACGCTTGAGGAATTCACCGCTCAGCTCACTGATTACGACCTCTCCTGCATTATACGCGGCGAGGGCATGGGCTCCCCGAAGGTCACTGCGGGAACAGCGGCGGCATTCGGCGGCGTTTCCGATACGCTGACCGCGCTGGGTATCCCCTGCGCATGCTGCGACGACGGTCCTTCCGGAATGCGCCTCGACTGTGGCACGAAGGCGTTCAGTCTGCCTAACGGAACGCTGCTTGCCTCCACGTTTGACCGCCCGCTCATGACGGAGCTGTTTACATTCATGGGGCTTGAAATGCACACAAATCAGGTGGACTGCCTGCTTGGCCCGGGCATGAATATCCACCGCCACCCGCTCAACGGCAGGAACTTCGAGTACTTCTCCGAGGATCCGTACCTCACCGGCGAGATGGCTTCCGCAGAGCTTGCGGGTCTGCACTCCATCGGAGCTGAGGGCACGATCAAGCACTTCTGCGGCAACAACCGCGAGACCCGCCGTCACTTCCTCGACAGCGTTATTTCCGAGCGTGCGCTCCGTGAGATATACCTGCGCGGATTCGAAAAGGCGGTAAAGAAGGGCGGCGCGAAGTCCGTCATGACGACCTACGGTCAGGTGAACGGCGTGTGGACCGCCGGAAACTACGACCTCGTGACCGGAATACTGCGCGATGACTGGGGCTTCGACGGCTTCACAATGACCGACTGGTGGGCTAACATCAACCGCCGCGGCAAGGCTCCTGACAAGTCGGATTTTGCGGCAATGGCGATGGCTCAGAACGACGTGTACATGGTAACTGCGGACGGAGCCGTATGCAATGACAACACCCTTGACAGCCTGAACTCCGGCGAACTCACCCGCGGGGAATTACAGCGCAATGCGATGAACATTCTGCGCTTCCTGACGACTACCCACGCGATGAAGCGCGTAATGGGCTGCGACGACGAGACCGAGATAATCAACCGTCCCGCTGACGCAGGCGACGTTGATTCCACGGATATCGAGTTCCACGATATCGACGAGGATCTCACCCTTGATCTCACTGGGATCACCACTGAAAAGGGCAGCAGCTACGCGTTCGGTCTGAATGTCTCTAAACCGGGCGTGTATAAGGTAACGCTGACAGCGTCCAGCACTCTTTCCGAGCTTGCGCAGACTTCCGTGTCCATATTCGCTCTGGGAAGCCCCTGCGGTATGTTCACGTTCAACGGAACCGGCGGAGCTCCGGTTTCCCAGACAAAGGATGTGAAGTTCCTGTCAAACTTCATGTCGATACGCCTGTATTTCGGCGGAAGCGGGCTTAAAACCCAGAGCATAAGATTTGAACTCAAGGAAAGGTGGACATGATATGGTACGTCCGATAGTAAAGGATAAGTTCCTGCTCAGCCAGAGATCCGCGCCGGCTGACCGCAGCGACCTTCCCACGGCGCAGGACATGGTAGAGACCATAGCCGCCCACGCTGAAGAATGCGTAGGCATGGCGGCGAATATGATAGGAGTTCTCAAGCGTATTATCGTATTCCAGGACGGCAGCAAATACATTGTTATGCTGAACCCGGAAGTTAAATGGGCAAGCCCCGAGACCTACACCATCAAGGAGGGCTGTCTGTGCCACGAGGGCGCTCAGGACGTCACGCGCCATGCGGCTATCGAGGTGGAGTTCCAGAATCTCCGTATGAACAAATGCCGCAGGAAGTACGACGGAATAACCGCAGAGATAATCCAGCACGAGCTTGACCACCTTGAAGGAATACTGGTATGAATTTCGACATTATCCGCATCACGGAGCGCCCGGAGCTGAAAACTGCCGCAGCGGAGTGGTTCCACGAAAAATGGGGAATTCCGTATGAGGCGTATCTTGAGAGCATGGAGGAAGCGATGTCCGGAAAAGGCGCGGTTCCGCAGTGGTACCTCGCGCTTTACGGAGACCGTATCGCGGCGGGAATGGGCGTTATCGCCAACGATTTCCACGACCGCACCGACCTCACTCCGAACGTGTGCGCAGTATTCACAGAGCCTGATTTCCGCTGTCAGGGTCTGGCGGGGAGGCTGCTCGGGTTCGTTGCCGACGATATGAAATCCGGTGGGATAGACGCGCTGTACCTCCTGACAAGCCACGATTCGTTCTATGAGCGCTACGGCTGGGAGTACCTCTGCCCGGTGACTCAGGAAGGCAACGATGAGCCGTCGAGAATGTACGTCCACAGAACATGACGGAATTCGTGCTTGACGGCTTCTCCTGCCGCGCGGAGGGCAGCGGGGACGTACTGGTGATGCTGTTCAGCGGATTTGACGAGCAGCTTTTTCGCGAGGTCTGCGGGCTTGTTCCGGACTGCCGCTGCGTTCTCGCGGAGTTTGGCGAAATAGACTGGGACAGGGACTATTCCCCGTGGGAGGCAAGCTCCGGCGGGCGGCGCTTCAGCGGCGGTGCTGAACGCCTGCTTGCGTTCCTGCCGGATTTCACGACGGAGCTTGAAAAGCGCTTCGGGAGGTTCGGCAGCGTGTACCTCTGCGGCTATTCACTGGGAGGTCTGTTCGCACTTTACGCGGACGCGCTCTGGGACGAACCGCGGCTCTGCGGCGCCGCAAGCTGCTCAGGGTCGACATGGTTTCCGGGCTGGCTTGAGTTCCAGCGGCTGCACCCGCTCAGGGGCAGGATATTCCTCAGCCTGGGCGGAAAGGAGAAGAACTCCCCCGATCCGCTGATGGCTCAGGTCGAGCAGACTACTATGGAAGTCAAACGGCTGGCGGAGCGTTCCCCGGAGGTCACGCAGACGGTTTTTGTCCACGAATCCGGCGGGCATTTCAGTAAGGTCCCGCAGCGCATTGCCAGGGGGATCAACGGGATAATCAAATAAATACGGGATCGGGTTTGCTGGCGCAGACCCGATTTTTTGCGCCTGATGACAGCATAACCATGCTTCGGAATTGATTCCGTGCGCCAGCCGCGTTGTTGCTGTCCTGAACCGCCATAGAGAAAAAACAGCTCCTAAGGTGTATTGTGAGGGTTTCCGAAACACGCAGCGAAACTTTGTGCAATAAAGGGAATTTCGCAGAAGGGCTTGAAAAATCTGAAATTATATGTTAAAATCAGAATCGTCGGAAACGTTTTCGGCAAATCGTAGAACGGGGTGACAGCATGACTATAAAGGACATAGCAAGGCTTGCAGGATGTGGGGTCAGCACAGTATCAAGGGCGCTCAATGGCAGCAGCGAGATAAGCGATGCGACCCGCGCGCGCATCAACGAGGTGATACAGAAGTACAACTACACCCCGAACGGGAACGCGCGGAGAATGCGCCAGACCGCTCCAAATTCGGTGCTGCTCATAGTCAACGGAAGCAGCAACCTGTTTTTCTCGCCGCTTATCGAGCAGATACAGACCGCAGCGGAAAGTGCGGGACTACAGCTTGTAGTCAACTACATCGACGAGCAGGAGGACGAGGTTCAGACCGCTGCGCAGCTCTGCGTTGAGCAGAAGCCTGCCGGGATTATCTTCCTGGGCGGCGATATCAGGAACTTCCGCAGGAGTTTCGCTGGTATAAGCGTTCCCTGCGTGCTCAGCACCGCAAGCGCGAAGGAGCTTGGCTTTGCTAATCTCTCATCAGTGAGCGTTGATGACGTTGACGGCGGTAGGATGGCCGCTGAGGAACTTCTCCGTCTGGGACACCGAAGCATAGGGATCCTAGGCGGCGATCTGGATTCCGGTCCATCGGGTCTGCGCTATTCCGGATTCGCCCGGACATGCGCGGAGCACGGAGCGGAGACTCCGGTGTGCGAACAGTGCAGTTATACGTTCTCCTCGGCTTACGAGGCGGCTATTGCGCTGTTTCATCGCTGCAAGGATATGTCTGCTGTGTTCGCGATGTCCGATATTATCGCTGTCGGAGCTGTCAGGGCGTTCCTTGATATGGGGAAGCGGGTTCCGCAGGATATTTCAGTCGTCGGCTTCGATGGCATTGATATCGCGGATTTCACTAACCCGAGAATTGCTACTTTTTCACAGCCGATACACCAGATATCGAGCCTTTCGGTGAGAATGCTGGTGAACATGATCGAAAACAGCGCCGAAGCAAGTCACGTGACGCTTCGCGCACAGTATAAGGCGGGGGATTCCGTCTGCATGAAACGAACGGAGGTAAACGAATGAGAAAAAGCGGGATACTCCTGCACATAGCGTCTCTGCCGAATGATTACGGCATAGGCTCCATGGGCAGGGAGGCGTACGATTTTGTAGATTACCTTAAAAAATCCGGTCAGAGCGTATGGCAGATACTGCCGCTTTCCCAAACCAGCTACGGCGATTCCCCGTACCAGAGCTTCTCAATATACGCCGGGAACCCTTATTTCATCAGCCTTGACGTGCTTGCCGAGGAAGGTCTGCTAAAAAAGAGCGAGTACGAGAATATCAAGTGGTGCGAGGATCCGCGCTACATTGATTACGCCACGATGTACGAGCAGTTCTACAAGGTGATGAAGCACGCTTACAGGCGCTTTTCTTTGCAGAGGAATGGTAACGTTTCCGGAGAATACCGCGCGTTCCTGGATGATAACAAGTGGCTTCACGATTACGCGCTGTTCATGGCTCTCAAGGACGCCCACGGCGGGAAGGCGTGGAGCGAGTGGGAAAAGCCCCTTCGCCTTCGCGAGCCGTCTGCGGTGAAGTCCGCGGAGAAGAAATACGAAGCCGAGATGGATTTCTACATCTTCCTGCAGTTCAAGTTCTTCCAGCAGTGGCATAAGCTCAAGAAATACGCCAACGACAACGGCATTGAGATAATCGGCGATATCCCGATATACTGCGCCCTTGACAGCGCGGACGTCTGGTGTCAGCCGGAGCTGTTCCAGCTTGACAGCGACAGAGTCCCGATTGTGGCAGCAGGCTTCCCGCCGGACGCTTTTTCCGCTGACGGCCAGCTCTGGGGCAATCCTATCTACGACTGGGACAGAATGAAGCAGGACAATTACCGCTGGTGGGTCGGCAGAATAGGTTTTGCAAAGAAGATATACGACATCGTGCGCATCGACCACTTCATCGGCTTCAACAGCTACTATGCGATACCGTTCGGAAGCAAGACC
>ERZ827469.3016-NODE-3016-length-11684-cov-2.875484_pt1 | contig 11684 bp, 8 predicted proteins | sample MGYA00519917_ERZ827469 | MGnify/ENA primary metagenome ERZ827469 (study PRJEB31778, sample SAMEA3449314) | human gut metagenome | biome: human gut; feature: human-associated habitat; material: faeces | place: United Kingdom | collected 2010/2012 ... | reverse complement strand
TGGACAACGAGCTGGGCGGCACCCATGAATGGATCTGGGGCGGTTACGACTATAACCCGGAAACCATCGGGCTTTATGAGGAAAACGGCCGGTATCCCCGTTTCCTGGAAGGCCGCTACGCCGATATTAGAGAGTTAAACCGGCACTATGGAACCGATTTTGCCGATTTCGCCCATGTGGAGTACGGCAAAACCAACAATCCCTCTACACTCTATGAGGCAAGGCGGTACGAGGATTATCTCCACTTCACTTTTGAGATGGAAGCGGAATATATGGAAACGCTGGCCCAATGGTGCGGCGAATACATAGACGACTGCATCCTCATCCACAACAGCGGCACGGGAATCATGAATCCTCATTTTCAGGAAACTGCCCGGCGGCTGGGCAAAAATTTCATTCTGGGCTGCGACCACTACTACAACTTAGGCAGCCACTGGCCCCAAAACAACCCCACCCCTCAGTATATGTCCCAGTGCTTCCTATCAATGGAAATGCTGCGGATGATGGGTTTCCCTCCCAGCATTTTTGAGTTCCCCGCCGGCTCCATCGGCAGCTGGCCGCCCATTACCACTCAGGACATGAAGTGCAACGCCATGGCTCATCTGGCTTTCGGTATGAAGGGGCTCAACTACTACATTTTCTCCGGCGGCCCCAATCCGAAAAACATGGGGAGCACCGTCACCGATTACGATTATTCCGCGCCCATCGGCTCGAAAAACCAGATTCGCCCCCACTATCAGGCAGTAGAAGAAACCGGCCGCTATATGGCGGAAAACCGCGACCTGGCCCTTTCCAAGCGGGCCACTGACCTGAAAATCGCCATCGATTTGGAGCATATCCGCAGCGATTACTATAAAAAGGATATCGGGTTCGGCCTCGGGCACAAAGATCTTTATCAGTTTCTTCATCTCGGTCTGCTGTGCACCGCCTTCTGCGGCTCCTATTCGCCGGAGCTTTTGGATATCCACGCTCCTGACACCTTTATCGACCTGTCAACGCCGCTCATCGTCCCCTCGTCCGCCGTCATGGCCAGAAGCGTCAAGGAAAATCTCGTTTCCTTCCTGAAAAAGGGCGGAAAACTGCTTATCCTGCCCATGCTCCCGGAAATGGACGAATCTCTCTCCCCCTGCACCATCCTGCGGGATTACCTGGGCGGCGAAACCCGCCCCATTTCCTACGACCTGCCGCTGTTTGAGCTTGAAGGCTTTGGAGCCACCGTCAAATCCCAGGGAAAGCTCTACGAAACCGCTGTTTTGCCGGATAAGGCCAAACGCCTTGGCTTCGACCCCATTACCGATAAGCTGACAGCCTGGGAAAAAGAGACGGAAAATGGTGGAAAAGCCATCTGGCTGGGATTTCACTGGAACTACTGCGACGAAGGGCAGACCCGGATGCTGGAATTCGTCCTCTCCCGCCTGGGGTACGACGGCCGCAAGGCGGTGGAATGCAGTAACCCTAACCTTTGGGCGGTTCTCAGAACCACCGAACACCGCGCAATTGTTTCCATCATGAACCTGTTCACCCAGGAAATGAGCGGTACTATCTCCCTGAATCTTCCCAAGGGCCGGGAAACAAAAACGGTAACGGTGCCCTCCATGACCGTTGCGACGCTGGAATTTTCGATGTAGCAATTTTAGAAATACAGGAGCTGTTGCAAAATAACTCATTCGAAAAATAAATGCACAAAAGTAGGGGCGGATGCCCACATCCGCCCGCTTTTCAGGAGAAATTTCCCTGCAAGGCGGGCGACGTGGCGTCGGCCCCTACTTTTTCTGTCTTTAAATGTGCAAATTGCTGCAAAAAATTTATTTTCCAGCATCTTTCTTTGATTGCCTCCGGGTCAAGAAACCGTTTGCCAGCAATCCGTCCAGCGGCTGTATTTTTTACTTAATATCTTGTCGTATCTCTTCTCTTTCACGATTTTCTCTCGATATCGTAAAGCCGCAGAATATTCTCCATCGTGTTCCGCAGATTCCGTCGGGTGTGAAGCTTTGCCTCCTCGAAAGGTTCCGGTTTTTCCGTGATGGAGAACATGGCGGTGACCCCCTGCTTGTAGAGGAGTTCCGCTCCCTCGTCTATAGCCCCCGCCACCGCAATCACCGGGATTTTTTGCCGGGCCCCGTGAGCCGCCACACCGGAAACCGCCTTTCCTCCGGCGCTCTGTCCATCCAGCTTTCCCTCCCCGGTGAAAATCAGGTCGGCGTTTCGGATCCGGTCGTCGAACCGCATCAGCTCCAGCACCATCTGGATACCGGAGCAGAGCGAACCTCCGAGGAAGGCGACAATGCCCGCGCCGCAGCCACCCGCGGCCCCGGCTCCCGGCAGGGAGGAGACATCCACCCCCCGCTGATAGGTAATAAGACCTGCCAGATGGCGAAGCCCCTCGTCAAGCTCCCGCACCATTTCCCCATCGGCTCCCTTTTGGGGTGCGAACACATAAGCCGCCCCGTTTTCGCCGTACAGGGGGTTCTCGATGTCGCAGAGAACAGTCACGTTGCAGTCTTTTAAAACGTCCCGGCAAGCCGAATCGTGGTACTGGGCGATTTGTTTGAGCGTTCCTCCCACAGGCAGGAACTCGTTGCCTTCTTTGTCGTAAAATTTTGCCCCCATCTCAGCGGCAATTCCTACGCCGCCGTCATTTGAACAGCTTCCGCCCAGTCCCAAAACGATGTTGCGGCAGCCGTTTTTGACGGCGTGGAGAACCATCTCCCCCACGCCGTAGGTGCTGGCTTTCATGGGATCGAGCCGTCCCTCAATCAGGGTAATGCCCGCCGCCTGGGCCAGCTCGATGACCGCCGTGTCCCCAAAACGGACGTAATAGGCCCCCAGATATTCCAGAAAAGGCCCTTTGACCGTCATGGGGATGAGCTCCGCTCCCGGGACGGCCGCTAAAAAGCAGTCAGCCGTCCCTTCCCCGCCGTCTGCGATGGGAAGGGAAACGACGCTGCACTCCGGAAAACGTTTTTTCACCTGCTCTGCCATGATTTTCGCCGCCTCTGCGGCGGAAATCGTCCCCTTAAACGAATCCGGTGCGACGACAAATTTTTTCATAAACATCCTTCCCTTCAACCAAACCCTGGCCGGTAATACAACGGTCGTATAATTAGAATCAGTATAACGTATTCCACTGAAAAAATCTACTGGATTTTGTGAAAAAGGATTTGTCGGTTTTGATTTTTGGGTGTATAATGAATGCCATGATAAACGATAGATCTTTTACCTTGACTATCCGATGGGGCAACTTTAGAAGGGAGTTTTGATTCAATATGAACGGTCTTGTTCTGGAAGGCGGCGGAATGCGCGGCCTATACACGGCGGGGGTGCTGGACTTGTTCCTCGATCGGGACATCGTTTTCGATTACGTCATCGGCGTTTCGGCAGGAGCCTGTAACGCGGTAAGCTACCTCACCGGCCAGCGAAAACGCAATTATCACGTCAACATCGACTACATAAACGACAAACGTTACATGAGCATCCAAAACTTTCTCAAAGACGGCTGCCTATTCAGCGAGGAGATGATGTTCCACACCATTCCCAAAGAGCTGCTGCCTTTCGACTATGAGGCCTTCCGGCAGTCAAAGGTGCCCTTTATCGCCTGCTGCACCAGCTGTCTCACCGGAAAGCCGGTCTACCACCGGGTCGCCGATCTGGAAGCCGACTATAAGCCGGTGCTGGCTTCTATGTCTCTGCCTTTGGTGTCGAAAATGGTTTCTTATCACGGAGACTTGCTTTTGGACGGCGGCATGGCCGACCCTATCCCGGTGGAAAAAGCCCTGCGGGACGGCTGCGACAAGCTGGTGGTGGTGCTTACCCGGGAAAAAGGCTACCGGAAAACGCCGGAGAGCACCTTAAAGCTGGCGAAAGTGCTGTACCATAAATACCCTAAGCTCGTCAAAGCCATCGCCGAGCGCCACAACATCTACAACGCCCAGCTGGATCTATGCCGGGAACTGGAAGATCAGGGACGGGCTATCGTCATCAATCCGGACGAAAAGGTCTGTATCAAACGCACTGAAAAAGACACAGAAAAGCTGGACGCCCTCTACCATCTGGGGTATGATGACGCCAACCGCCAGGCGGACGTCATCAAAGCTTTTTTGAAATAGCAATCACAGTTGTCCAGTAAAAATCAGAACTCTACGGAGCGTTTCTTGCAATTTCCTCCGCCTGCGGGTATGCTGATATTGAGGTTGATATTATGGATTGTGCAAAAGTCGGAAAACTCATTCTAAATCTGCGAAAAGAGAAAAAACTGACGCAAAAGTCCCTGGCCGATTTAATCGGCGTCAGCGACAAGGCCATCTCCAAATGGGAGCGTGGCCTCGGATGCCCTGACGTTTCGCTTTTAGGCGATTTATCCCGGGCGCTGGGCGTCAGCATCGAGAAAATCTTATCGGGCGACCTTGCGCCCAACGACACAGACGGAGGAAATATGAAAAAGCTGAAATTTTACATCTGTCCTTGCTGCGGCAACGTCCTGACTGCGACAGGCGAGGCGGAAATCTCCTGCTGCGGTCGGAAGCTGAAACCGCTGACCGAGCAGCCGCCCCAGGGGACGCATCACATTCAGGTGGAGGAAGTGGAAGACGATTATTACATCACCTTCTCCCATGATATGACAAAGGAGCATTATCTGACCTTTATGGCCTTTGTCGGCTACGACCGGGTACTGCTTGTCAAGCTTTATCCCGAACAAAGCGGCGAAGTCCGCTTTCCCCGAATGGGACGAGGCGGCAAGATCTACTTCGGCTGCAATCAGCACGGCCTGTTTGCCGCCGACATCGCGGCTTCCATGCGCTAAATCCGCCCGTAATAGTAAAACGAAAAAGAACTGTGGACTTAAAAATTCACAGTTCTTTTTCGTTGCTGCTTTTGATTGCGAAAAATGGGCTATCTCAAAGCTGCTCGGGAAAACACTCTTTCAGCGTCTCCAAAGCCTTTTTCTCGATACGGCTCACATAGGAGCGGGAAATCTGGAGCTTTTTGGCGATCTCCCGCTGGGTCAGCGGCTTTTTGCCGTGAAGGCCGTACCGCATCTCGATGATGGTCTGCTCCCGGGGTTCCAGGCTTTCCCGGATATGCCGGTATAATTCCTCCGACTTCATTTTCAGGTCGATAATATCCACCACATTGGTCTCGTCGGCAATCAGATCCAGCAGTGTGAGTGGGTTTCCGTCCTTGTCTGTCTCGATGGGATCGTTCATGTAAAGGTCTCCGCTGGTTTTTTTGATGCTGCGGAAATGCATGAGGATTTCGTTGTCGATGCACCGGGAGGCGTAGGTAGCGAACTTGCTTCCCTTGTCGTAGGAAAAGGTGGACACCGCCTTGATGAGTCCGATGGTGCCGATAGAAAGCAAATCCTCCTGGTCGCAGCCCGAGGCGCTGTATTTTTTCACAATGTGGGCCACCAGCCGCAGATTGTGTTCAATGAGCTCATTCCGGGCGTCCAAATCCCCATTTGCCGCCTTTTGAAAGCACTCCTGTTCTTTGGCGGGAGAAAGAGGCTTGGGAAAATGGTTCTGCCGCTCCAGATGAAGGGCAAAAAACAAAAGGTGGGACACAACGTAGGACAAAAGTTCGGAAAACATGGCGTTCAGCTCCTTTAAAGCCATGTATATGCAAATGAACAGCTTATTTTGTTTGTCCCTCTAAAGAATCTCCCGAAATCAAAGCCAAAACGCTTCCCAAAATATTAGCATTTCAAAATCGTTAAGTTGCACTAAGGTACTTTTTGTGTAAAAACGGGTTGACAAATAAAACTTTTTATGTTATTCTGAAACCAATACAAAGAAAGAGGCCATACTCCAAAGCGTTCCGCTTCGGCGCACAGCCCCTGACTTTTCCCATAATTGCTTATGGTTCTACTAGCAATATAATCATAGCATAGGAAAAATTTTTTGTCAAGAAAGCCGGTGAATCCCTCCGCTGTGTGAAAGCTGCCTCCCTTTGTCAATTTTTTAAACGGAGGTATATCCTATGCAAACCTTAATCGGAAAAAACGGCGCGATGGTGGGTTCTGCCATCTATTTTCAAAAGCTCAACGAGCCGACAGTCATCGGCGATTTAATGCGGAGTTATTTCGGCACCACAAATTCGACAAATTATGCAGGACTTTATGATAAACTGAAAGCGAACTCAGACGCCGCAGTGGAGGAAATCTATTGGGATCTGAAAAAGTACATAAACGTAATACGGTATTTCCCCAAAAGAGACCGGGATACTCTCACCGCGGTGGTCAAAGCGCTGGATGAACTGAAAGGTCTTGGAAGCCGGGGATTAATCAGCAAGGCGAACGCCTGCATCGACATCCTTACACTCAAAAGCTACGACACCAAACCCAAATCCCGGGCCGACCTCAAGGACATAGAAGCGGCGGCAAAACGGGCGTCGCAGAAAAGCTCCAACAGCCTTGAACTGATTAAACGCGCATCTGAGTACGGTATCACTAGAGCGGCGGGAAGTGACAGCTGGAAACTGGCGTTTCTTCATGACACCATCGGCCCCTACTCCCAGGACTTTTATAAAGACCTGTATATCTACATGAACTTTCAGAAAAACCACCGGCATATGACCGGAAGATGCTATAAAGAGCTCTGTACTCCGGAATATATCGCCGCTATTGAGCAAAAGGTATTCGGCAAGGCGGCCGGGTGGTTCGACGACTGCGACAGCTATTATAAGGTGTTCCGGGACGGACTGAAGGAAATCGCCGCAGCGCTGGAGTCAGATTTGGATTTACCGGTTCAGGGCGTGCAGACAGAGTATCAGGAAACGTTAAGCTCTGCGGCCAGTCAGTTGGATAAACTTTTGGGAACCAAGCTGAAAAACAAAGCCGCGAGCAAGCATTTGATGTATATAGATTCCCAAATAACTAACATTGATCCCCTGCATCTTACCGATAAATCCATCTCCAGAGATTATATCTTTTTAAACCGCCACGATTACTATTTTGAGAATGAACGCGACTACGGAGACGATCGATTCTTTGTAGAATACTTGGGCATTCGTTATCCCACTTTAAGCAAAGAAACAGTTTTACTCACAGATTGGATGTATCTTGAAAATAATTTTTTGGATACGATTTTAGATGAAATCGTAAACAAAGCCAATCAAGAAGAAACCAATTTTACAAGAGTATTAAAGGAATCAATTGGTGGCGCATTGGATTTCAAAAAAAGCTTACATCAAGATACTCTCTATCTGATAAATGGAACTGCTTATAATAGAAATGAAGCGGGTAATTTTATTTGGGCTTATTTTTTGGAAAGCCATGACATTAAACCTGGTATTTCTGGTACATTAGCTCAAGCCGGAAGTATATTTGGCGAAGAACACCGTTTTGATGAAAGTTGGGATCGCAAAGCGCGTTATGAAGGGACGAAATACTTCTATGTCCGTCAAGGCAGAGAAGAAGAATTTCATGAACTCTATGATTGGCTAGTCTATAAACCGTAAAAGGAGTTTTGATATGGACGAATTAGAAAAGAAACGGCGTATCTTGATTGGCATTTGCCTTATTTTCGTAATAGGTCTATTGTTCTATTATTTGGTTTTTGTCCATAAAAGCCGCACGCAGTATATAGCCTATTGTTCTCAAATCAACGAGATACTCAAGGAGGAGGAGTTTTTTGTCGCAAGTGCGCAATCCAATCCTTTGGAATTAAAAGATCAGGATTTTTCTATCATAAAAAAAATAGAATTCCCAAATTTTGATAAGAATTATAGAATTTATGGAATCTCAAAGGATGAACACAATAACATCTATTTTCCATTAGGCGGAGCGGTAGATGATAATTGGGGAATTGTGTTTGTAAACGATCCCAGTATCAACTGTTATTTTGATGAGGTAGATTGGATAAAAGGAGGGGAGTATCATCTTACAGATACCAGTCAAAATGAGGTTCTCCAAGGAAACAAAGACCTAGGCATCTATCTATCAGGAGTGCAGAGACTGGAACGCCTCGGCGAGAACTACTACTATTACAGCACCATGGCTCCACGGTAACTAGCGTTACAAAATTTCTTAATTGAAAAATGGAGAAATGACAAATGAAAAAAAAGGCAATTGCTAAATGGCTGCTCGTAATCACCTTATCCGCCTTCCCTGCTTACTGGTTCGGCTCCATCGCAAAATGTGAAATTTTGACTTTGTTTTATGGAGAACAATTTGACGGGCTTCAACTGCAAAACACGATGTTTGGTGATATTGACTATTTAAAAGTTCTGGATTACAGTCCTGATGCCGCACAAATCTATTATGTATCTAAAGGCCGTACCTCCGGTGATATCTTACTGTTTGAAAAGCGCGGCGATCAATGGGTCCATACTGAGTGGGAGCGTACCGTCTGGTCCAAATCCGGCAGCGCCGATGGTTTTATCTGGCCATATATTCGATGAATGACTGGTTAATCTGTAGGAGAATAATATGTTTCATAAAAAAGCAAAGAATCAAGATATTTCCTGTGAGAAAGAAAATGTTTTAATTTTATCCAGTTGGTCTTTTCCAGATAGAGTAAAGCAGTATGAAACTTATCGGGAATTCGTTTTTCATCCCTACGACTTGGCATACGGTGATTGGGATATGTTTACTCCAATTGCACTGGAGACAATCCATGAGCTGTTAAAGGAATACCATGTCGCTACCGTCATAGAAGAAATGCCGGAACGGGACCGATGCAGATGGAATCATAATCAGAAATGCGCCTCTCATGAAAGCACCGCGAAACGCTACTTTGATTTTCTAAACGCTTTTCGATGGGAAAAAGGCCGCTATCTCTTCAACGGAAAAAGCGCTTTGATTACCTTGACGCAAGGAGCGGATGATTGCCTACTCCGATATGCTTTAGAAGAAGACCCCATGGGTTTTCTCATGAATGAAACCCTCCATTTATATGGTTACAGCGAAACCCAATTTGCGGATGTGACGAGCTTTGATGCTATGAAAAAGGTTATTGAGAATCATCCTTATGATATTGAAATTACTTATCAAAATAATCATCCAATTTTATCCTTGTCTATTCATAATACACCTTTGCATGTAGCGGAACTTAAATCGCGTATTGAAACAATTTGTAATCGCTACCAAAAAGAATTACAAATAGAATAACCATACGATAAAAAAGCCAAGTGTTTCTATCACCGAAATTCTTGGCTTTTTCTATTTTCCCCTCCCCCATTTTTCCATTCAATAACTTTTTTGGAAGAAAAAAGAAACCTTTTTGCCTTTTCTGTGGTATTCTATAAAAGGAACAAAATGCTTTATCCAAATGGATAAGCGTTCTTTCGTTGATGTATTTACAAAAAAGTGCTATAACAAGGCAACAAAGGAGAGCGATAAACATATGAAAATACCAAGACACCGCAAATGGATCATCCCCTTCACCATCTGCTTCGCACTGTCATCCATGCCCCTCACCTCCTGCGCCCAGGGCTCGACCAACCAGGCGTTTTCGTCTGACGGCACCGCGTATGCCGCCGCCCTTTCATCGGGGACAAGCTCCAGCGGCTCCCAGCTGCCCATCGATATTGCTTCCACCCCCACTATTACCCTGTCGTCGGGGCAGATGGACGTTTCAGTGGACACGAGCTTCCCCCGTGTCATTGAATACACCATGCAAAAAGGCTCTATCAAAGGCAAAAAGATGAGCGGACAGGCAAAGAAGCTGGACACGCTGCGGATTAACGGTGTAAACGTAAAACCCACCGTCAAATCCTTCCGTTCGTCCGACGGCAAAAAAATCGTCTACAATATGACGGTCAAAGACAACTCAAGCCACATCGACGCCGACATTACGGCGGAGATTTCGGCGGAAAATAACGTCCTCACCTTCCAGATCACCAAAATCGACAGTAAATTAGATCGTCAGAAATACCCCTTTAAGAGCATCGAAATCCCGGGCCACAGCTTAGTTTCTGTTCAGTCGAGCCAGCCCGACGCCAACCTAAAAGGCGCCCGGTTCGGCACCGACACTACCTCCCGGGGAGACGAATTCTACCCCGCCACCGCAGCCCAGTCCGCCAATGGCAGAGGCTATTTCTACGCCTTTGTCTCCAACAAAGAGCTGAGCGCCGGACTCTCCAGCAACTCCCAGGTGGGAACAGCCGGCGGCGGCTCCGACAACTACCGGGTTGTCGCCACGGTGGAAAACCAGTCCGGTGTGACAAGCGTCGGCCTGCAAAGCGCCCTGTGGTACTACGACCGGCCCGTCAGCGACAGCTACAACAATTCCTACACCGTCGATGCCATTCCCGCGGAGAAACGGGTGGTGGGCCCCGGCAAAAACGAGATGCCATTTTATGCCAAGGTGGTCATCACCGGAGATGAAAACGGCGACCGGTATATCAACTGGCAAGACGGCGCCATCGCCGCCCGTGACACCATCATCCATATTCCTTATAAGGGGGAGGAAGTCCGGGATATTATCGGCACCCGGGTGGTCATGAACTTCGGCAGCCAGGCCCAGAATCCCTTCCTCACCACTCTGGATAACGCAAAACGGGTGTACCTGAATACCGACGGCCTGGGACAGGGTATCCTCTTAAAAGGCTACCAGAGCGAGGGCCACGACTCGGGACATCCCGATTACGACAACATCGGCAGCCGAATGGGCAGTGTAAGCGATTTTAACACCCTGCTGACCGAGGGCAAAAAACTAAGCGCCTATTTTGGACTTCACATCAACGCCGGAGAGTTTTACCCCGAATCCAAGGCCTTCAAAACTGAGGCCATGCTCCGGGACACCAGCGGGAATCTGGCCTACGGCTGGCAGTGGATCGACCAGGCCGTCACCTTGAATAGCCTGCGGGATATGGCCACCGGTGAGCGGGCTTCCCGCCTTTCGAGCCTCAAAAACATCGTAGGAAACCGGGTGGACTTCCTCTATGTGGACATCTGGGGCAATCAGCGGTCCGGCGCGGAAGACGCCTGGCAGACACGTAAATTAAGCGACGAAATCACCGGCAACGGCTGGCGGATCGCACAGGAATGGGCCTACACAAACGAATGGGACGCCACCTATCTCCACTGGGTCAGCGATTACTCAAATGGCACAGGCGCTGACAAAGCAAAATACAACAGTGAGGTGCTCCGGTTCCTATTTAACGGCTACAAAGACTGTTTTCTTCCCGACTACCCCCACTACGGCGGCGTGGCCAACGCCCCGCTGCTGGGCGGCTCCCCTATGCAGGGCTTCGAGGGCTGGCAGAAAGAGGCCACCTACGCCCGCACTATCGAAAACATCTTCAACCAGGTACTCCCCTCCAAGTTTTTGCAGCACTACGACGTGATGAAATGGAAAAACGCCGAGCAGCCGGTGGCGCTCCCCTACAACGAAAAAGCCTGGACGTTTACCAATCAGACCAAAAACTGGCTGCCGGAAGCGCAAATCACCTTGCAGGACAGCGACCGGAAAAACACCGTCGTCGTCACCCGCGGCACCGACAGCAAAGCCGATAAGACTTTCTCCTACAACACGGAATCCCAGCAATTAAACTACCGCTCCCGGGTCATCACCCTAAACGGCGTCACCATTTTGCAGGGCGCGCCCAAGCCTGGCGAAACCGATACCAAACTCCCCGGCACCATGTCCTACCTCCTCCCCTGGTTCTGGGATGCTTCCACCGGCGAGCGGGTCAGCGCCGACAAGGAAAAACTCTACCACTTTAACAACCAGGGCGGCGAGACC
>ERZ827469.3015-NODE-3015-length-11690-cov-7.049076_pt1 | contig 11690 bp, 10 predicted proteins | sample MGYA00519917_ERZ827469 | MGnify/ENA primary metagenome ERZ827469 (study PRJEB31778, sample SAMEA3449314) | human gut metagenome | biome: human gut; feature: human-associated habitat; material: faeces | place: United Kingdom | collected 2010/2012 ... | reverse complement strand
GGTGTCCAGCGCTTTTTCAAGGGCCGCTTCCCGGCTCTGCTTGCCGCAGCTGCCGGAATGGAAGATGATGCGTTTTCCGCCCAGCGCCCGGCACACCGCCGCGCTCTGCAGCAGGTACTGGATGCTGTTCAGCCGCTTGTCCTCTTCCAGGCTGGACATGCTGATGTAATAGGGCGCGTGCACACTGAACAGGATGTCCTTCGGGGCGGCAAGGGCGGCCATCTTCGCGGCCTTGTCCAGCCCCAGGCGCACCCCGCGCCCGCACTGGTACTCAAAGGCGTTCAGGCCCATCTTTGCGGTGTACTCCGGCACCTCCAGGCTGGTCTTGTACCCCTGGGCGGCAAAGCTGTCGCTGGTGCCGGCAGTGCCGAACCGGATCTTCCAATCGTCGCTCACAGGGTCTTCCCTCCCCGGTCGTAATATTCCTGCCAGTGTTTTTTCTCCCACTTGCGCTTGAGGATGACCTGCGCGCCCAGGTCCGGGCCGCGGGGGATCACCATCAGGCCGGGGATGCCGTACAGGGCGGCAGCCATCCGGTCGGCATAGAGCTGGTCGCCCACCATGGCCATCTGGCTGTGCTTCACGCCCATGCGGTGCTGTGCCGCCATCAGCGCAAAGGGCAGGGGCTTGGCCGAGCGGTACAGATAGGCAAGGCCCAGCTTCTGCGCAAAGGGACGCACCCGCTTTTCGGCCCCGTTGGACACGATGGTCAGCCGGACCCCGGCTTTGCGCATGGTGTCCAGCCACCCGGCCACCTCGTCGGCCGGGACCGGCTCCACACGGCAATGGCCCACCCGCTCCGGTACGATGAATTTGGTCACATCGTCCGTGCGCTTTTTGTCGGCCTCTGCCGCCGCCAGAATATCAGTCAGGGGATAGTCGGTCTCCGCGGGAAGGCCATACCGCTCCAAAGCGGCCAGCAGCCGGGGCAGCGTCTCCGGGGCGCAAAGTCCCTTTTCCACGGCGGCCCGGGTGATGATGGCCATGCCGATGGCGACGCCCTCCCCGTGGAGCAGGGTGAAGCCGCTGCAAGATTCTATGGCGTGGCCTACGGTGTGGCCCAGATTCAGCAGTGCCCGTTGGCCCCGGTCAAATTCGTCTCCCCGGACCACATTCCGCTTCATGCCAACACACACGGAGATCACCCGCTTGAACTGCTCCCGCACAGGGGTTTTCTCCAGCTCCCGGAGAAAGTCCTCACTGTAAAGCATGGCGTATTTGATGATCTCGGCGCACCCGGCCCGGTATTCCCGCTCCGGCAGCGTATTCAGCAGGGAGGGGTCGCACAGCACCAGAGCGGGCTGATAGAAGCAGCCTGCCTGATTTTTTCCGTGATCCAGATCCACGGCGGTCTTACCGCCCACGGAGGAATCCACCATGGACAGCAGCGTGGTGGGTACCTGAATATAGGGAATTCCCCGCTGATAGGTGGCGGCGGCGAAGCCTGCCAGATCGCCCACCACGCCGCCGCCCACGGCCACGACCAGGTCACCCCGGCCCATGCCGAAGTCCAGCATCTGGCGCAGCACGCTTTCCAGAATTTTAAAGCTCTTGCTGGCTTCACCCTGGGGCACCGTGATGATGCGGGCGTCCTTGCACTGGTCGGCCACCCTCTGGGCGTACTGGGCGGGCACGCCGCTGTCGGTGACCACCGCCACCCGGCGGTCCAGCCGGGCGAACTGGTACAGGTTTTCCAGCGAGCCGCTCTTGACGATGATGTCATAGCTGCGCTCGCCCAGATTCATGGTCAGCTTGGTTCCGATAAATTCACTCATTTGGTATACACTCCTAACAGCCGCACGGTACGGCAGGTGCGGTCAAGCTCACGCAGCAGCGCGGCGGTCTCGTCGGCGGTGGGGTCGCCCACCAGCTCCACGTAAAAATAATATTCAAACGGCACATGAGGCATGGGCCGGCTCTTGATGGACTCCATATTAAAGCCGCTGGCACCGATGATCTGGATCACCTCGCCCAGCTTGCCGGGCTTGTTGTCCACCGTGAACAGCAGCGAGAACCGGTTGCCGCCGGTAGGCTTTTCGCGGCTGAGCACGATAAAGCGGGTGGTGTTGTCGCCGTCGGTGTTGATGCTGGGCACCAGCACCTCCAGCCCGTACAGTGCCGCCGTCTCCACGCTTGCAATGGCCGCTTTGGAGGAGTCGCCGCTTTCGGCCACGAACTTTGCGGCCATGGCGGTGTTGGCCATGGCGGTGGCAGGCAGGCCGAACTGCCTTAAAAAGGTCTCGCTCTGGGCGATGGCCTGCTGGTGGCTGTAGACGCTTTTGATCTGGTCGAGTTTTGTGCCCGGCAGCACCAGAAGATTCTGGGAGATGGGCAGATCGTACACATCCACCACCCACAGCGCCGGATGGTTATAGCACAGATCCAGCACGGCGGAAACATCGCCCGCATGGCTGTTCTCAAAGGGAACGACGCCCCGGGCAGCATCGCCGCGTTCCACCGCGTCAAACACCTCGTCCCAGGTGGGATAGCTCACAGCCTCGGCGTGGGGGAACAGCGCCCGGAGGGCAATGTGGGCAAAGGCGCCCTCCACGCCCTGATAGGCGGCGCGGTTTTGGCCCAGCACCACGGCTTCGTACTGCTTTGCCACGTCCATCAGGTTCTGCACGTGGTCTTTATAGTAGGGCCGCAGGGCCGGGTCCTGAATGCGGGCCGCAGCCTTTTCCAGCACTGCCGTCTCGCGGGCGGCATCGTAAACGGGCAGGCCATGGGCTCTTTTGTATTCGGCCACCTGCAGCACGGCGGCCATCCGCCGCTCAAACAGCGCAGCCAGCTGGGCATCCACTGCATCGATCTCGGCGCGTGCCTGTTCCAGTGCGTCCATGGGTTCACATCCTTTTGTATGTATGATAAATACCATCAAGATAATAGATACCCAGTAAGTATACCATAACTGGGACGGAGAAACAACAAAACCTCCGGCGTTTCAAAGGGGAGAATATTTCAAATCAGATATGTGTAAAAAGAACAAAATAGAAAACGAACTCCCTCAGTCAAACCCTTGCGGGTTTGCCAGCTCCCTCAAAGAGGGAACCGCTGACAAAGCGGAAAAGTTTCCGGTTCTGCCAAAGGCCCCATCCCCGAGGGGGCTGTCGCCGAAGGCGACTGGGGGAGTTCTATTTGCATATTATCTGTTTTTCAGCAGCTCTTCCCGGCTCCTTGCTTTGCCGTAATATCTCCCATAGGGATTATCCAGCGCCTGTGCAAGGGAGACCGGCTTTTCCGGCTCTGGCCTTTGCACCGGCTTTGCTGTGCGGTCAAATGTGAACCCGGCGGCAGGCCCGCCGCGCTTTACCCGGAACCGCATGGCTCAGCCCTCTGCACTGGCGGTAGAAACAGCCCCGGCGGTCAGCTTGTTCCACAGTTCTTCGCCGCCCTCAAGCAGGTCGGCGGAGTCCTTGTTCCATGCGCCGCGGATGCCGATATAGTACCGGCTCATCAGCTCCTGACTGGAGCCGCTTTCGCTCTGCACAGCATCAGAAGCGTAATCGCCCAGATCAAGGCCCGCCAGCACCGGGCAGTCGGTCCAGCGGTAGACCATGTTCCACCAGTCACTGTCTGCGTCGGACTGCGGCAGGCTGCCGTCGAGGTAGCGCAGGGTTCCGGTGGTCTGCTGGAACCCGGCTGGGTCGTACAGGATGAAGATGGAGCTCAGCGCGCCCTGAATGTCGGTGGAAAGCTTGGTGGTGCCTGCCATGTCAAGGTAGGCGTCCGAGTCCTCATTGCCAAAGTCCATGGTGTAGAGGTTCAGCTTTACCACCACCTTACCGTCGCCGTTCCGGTCCTCACCGTAGGCGGCAAGGGCGTCCTGCAGGGCGGTCTGGGTGGCTTCCGGCAGGTAGTGGGGGGCCACTACCGCTACGTTGTAATCTGCATGGACGGTAAAAAAATACTGCCCGATGAAGTTGTAGCCGAAGAACACCACGATGATGCCGATGATGATGACCCACTTGAGGTTATAATCCCACCAGTTGGCCCAGCGTTCCTTGCGGGTGTACTGGCGCTGTTTGCGGGGCTGGAGGTCTTTGGGGTCGATATCACGTTCGTAACGGTAGCTTGCCATGGGGCAGTTCCCTCCAAGTTCTGATTTACAGCTGTGCCAGAATGGCCTGACGCACAGCGTCCGGCAGCTGCTTCTGCTCGGCCTTGCTCATGCCTGCAGTCCGGATGGGCGGCAGCACCTTGATATGCACGCTGCCCGGATGGCACAGGTTGCCATTGTTCTCAAACAGGGCACGTGCACCGGTAATGGCCACCGGAACCACCGGTGCGCCGGTCTTGACGGCAATGCGGAATGCACCGGCCTTGAACTCACCGGCACCGCCCTCTTCTCCCTTGTAGCGGGTGCCCTCCGGGAAAATGACGAAGCTCTTGCCGCTCTCCACAATGGCAGTGGCATCGTTCAGGGCGCGCACGGATGCCCGCAGGTCGTCGCGCTGCACGAACACGCAGCCCAGCAGCTTCATCCAGCGGTTCAACAGCGGGATCTTTTCCAGCTCTTCCTTGGCAAGGATGCCGTGGGGCTTATCCAGACTGGCCAGCAAAAGCGGGATGTCGTAGTAGCTGCGGTGGTTGCCCACGAACACGCAGGCCGTATCTTTGGGGATATTCTCAAGGCCCTCCACGCTCAGGGAAACGCCGGTCACCTTTAAAATGCCCCGGCTCCAGTGCGGGATATGCTTGTTGACAAGCTCTTCCACCAGCTGCATGTCGCCTGCAGCCAGAGCGCGTTCCGCCCGGCGCAGCACGCCATAATGGACGATCATATAACCAAATAAGTAAATAAACATCGCAATCGTGCGAAAAATGCTCATTGCGTTTTCCTCCCTCCGGCAAAATATGCCATTGTCATTGTATCACACTTTTTGTAAAAAGGGGAGAAATAACACTTTTTTTACAAATCGGAGGATCTGCGGTCTTGCAAAATTGACAAAATGCGGGTATATTTATAGTTGTAAAGCCAGCACAATGGCACTTTCTGCACGAAATGCTTTCTGCCGGCCCAATGGATGAAGAGAGAGGTACCATACGAACATGGGTTTATTTCCTTCCGCAAATGACTTCAAGGCCGGTAAGGGCGTTGAAAAGGATGCTCCCCGCAAGACCGGCGTGGGCCGTTTTTTTGAGCTTGTGGGCCGTGATATGAACGGCATGTTCCTTGCAAACCTGCTGGCCTGCATCGGCTTTCTGCCGGTGATCTGTCTGGTGTACATCGGCTTTCTGGCAAACAGCCTGCCTGTCATGCTGGCAAGTGCGGTGGTAGGCGGCATTCTGGCCGGGCCTGCGCTGGCCGGCATGTACGATACCGTGCTGCGTGCCCTGCGTGACGAAGCCGGTTACTGGTGGGTGACCTATCGCCGTGCCTTCAAGCGCAACTTCAAGGCCAGCATTGCGCCGGGCATCTTCTACTGTGTGGTGGTCACGGCGCAGATCTTCCTTGTGTATTTCTGCTTCAATATGCTGAGCAAGGGCACCAATGTGGGCGTGCCGCTGTGGGTGGCCACGGTGCTGAACCTGCTCATCTTCCAGATGCTGTTCGCCTATATGTGGCCGCAGGTGGTGCTGCTGGATCAGCCCTTCAGCCTGACCGTGAAAAACAGCATCAACTGCATGATCGCGTTCCTGCCCCACGCACTGGCGGCGGCCATCGTGCAGATCCTGTTCTGGGGCGTGGTGATCCTGTGCATGCCGCTGGGCCTGCTGCTCATGCTGATCTTCGGCTTCTGGTTCGTGACCGAAGTATCCTGCCAGATCATCTACGGCGATATTGAAAAGGTGTTCCACATTGAGGAGAGCATCCGCAAAATGAAGGATGCCGAGCTGGAAGCCGCCCTCCAAGAGGATTACGGCGAAAGAACCGACGACACCGAAGAGTAAATTTGAACTTCCGCAAAGGAGGGGTGCTCCATGGAACAACGGAATAATCTGGTTTTGCAGGGCACCGAGACCTTCTCCCGCGGGCAGCTGGACAATGTGGCACTGGACGGCGGTGCACTGGTGCTGGACAGCGTGGCGGGCCGCTGCCTGCAATACGGCAGCTACACCACGCCGGAATTTGCCATGCCGGCCTTCTGCAACCTGAATGTCAGCTGGAACGCCTTTGCGCCCCACAACACCATGGTGGAGGTGCGCTGCCGGGTATATGCCGGAGGAAACTGGACCGGCTGGATGAGCTTTGGCAAGTGGGCGCCGGGCTACCCCCGCTGCAGCTGCAATTCCCAGAGTGACGACGGCATGATCTTCCTCATGGGCGATACCGTGACCGTGGCAACGCCCGGCGGCGGCACCGGCGTGCAGCTGCAGGTGAACCTTTCCACCAACGATGACAAGGTCTCGCCCGCAGTGCGCCTGCTGGCCGCGGCAGTGCGGCCGCTGGCGTGGGAGAAGCACAACGGCCACCCGCTGAACCGGCAGCTCTATCTGCCGGAATACTGCCTTGCGGCCCACGATCCCAGCTTTGGGCGCACCATGGATCTGCCGCTGGTCATGGCGGCACTGATGAACTGCTGGGGCGAGGATGTCCTGCCCGAAGAAGTGGCCTATGTGATGGAGGACATGGCCCACAGCACCACCGCCAATGCGGCCTTTGCGGCTGCTGCCGCCGGCTGCTGCGGCTACCCCTGCTGGCAGGCATGGATGGACCTTGCCGACCTGCGTGCCCAGATCCACGATGACTGCTGTGTGGCAGTGCAGGTGGAGCGGCGCATCCGCGGCCAGCGGGACCCGGTGCGGGTCTGGATGGGCCTGCGCGGCTTTGGCCACGACGATGCCGTAATGGCAGATTATGTGCTGCTGAACGACCCCACCGCAGATTCCAACGGCGCAGTGAACTGCACCATGGCACTGGTGGACTTTATGCGTTACTTTACCGGGCGCGCCATCGCCCTGCGGGCAAAACCCCGCGATGTTGCCGCCAACCGTCCGCTGCGGATGCGCTGCGAGCTGGTGCCCGGCGAGACGGCAGACGTTTACTATTTTGAGCAGCGCGGCGTGAAGGACCCGCTGCCGGAGGGCTTTTCCGGCTGGGTGGCCTGTGCGTGCCACGACGGTGTGGCCCACGCCACCACCGCCCACCGCAGCTTCTGCCGGATGGAGCGCACGCCGGAGGGCGGCATCCGCTTCCCGGAAAAGATCATGGCCGCAGGTTGCCGCTGCAGCGTGTATGCAGTGGACCAGACCGGTGCCATGCGCGTGGCGGAGGTGCGGCTGCCAAAGCCGCGCCCCACGCCGGAGCAACCTGTTTCCCAGGCACAGGAAAAGCCGGCGGAATGACCGGCCCGACCCAAAGCCTTTGGGCTATAGATCAAGACATAGGAGGAACACATTATGGCAAAGACGATCATCACTTTGGGACGTGAATACTGCACGGGCGGCCGCTACATCGCTGAAGATGTGGCAAATGCGCTGGGCATCAAGCTTTACGACAAAGAGCTGATTACCATGGCAGCAAAGCACTCCGGTCTTTCGGAAGAAGCTGTTGCCGCCAGTGAAAAACGGCATACTCACAGCCTGCTGTACAGTCTGTACACCATGGGCAATGAGCTGCCGCTGGGCGATCAGGTGTTCATTCTTCAGAGCCGCATCATCAAGCAGCTGGCCGAGGAAGGCCCCTGCGTGATCCTGGGCCGCTGCGGCGACTATGTGCTGCGTGAGCGCAAGGATGTGCTGCGCGTGTTCGTGTACGCCCCCAAGGAGTGGCGGCTGGAATACGCAAAGACCAATCCTCTGGTCAAGGCCAAGGACGAAAAGGGCATCAAGGACGAGGTGGAAAAGACCGACCGCAACCGTTCTGCCTACTACAACTACTACACCCAGAACCGCTGGGGTGATGCCCACAACTATGATCTGGCCATCAACGCTGCTCTGGGCCGCGAGACCTGCGTGAAGATGATCCTGGACGCAGCCGCCGCCAAGGAGAAGAACCTTGGCTGACCGCCTGGGCACTTCAAAATAAAACAACGATGATTCGTGGGTAGGGTGCTTTTGCACCCTGCCCACGTTTCGGGCAACGGCGACGACCGCGGCCTGCGGCCGAAACAGGGAGGAGCCGTTGGGGCAGCGGCCAGCAGGACACGAGTGCCGCATGGGCGGTCACGAAGTGGACGCTGGGAGCCGCAACCCGGGCGCTGATGCCGTTTCCGGTTTTCAGAAGCCCTGCCAGCTGCACAAGTGCGGCAATCTGTCTCTAGCAAACCCATCCCAATGTAAAAAAGGAGCAAACGTGGAAACAAAGCAACCCCAAACCTCTCCCGCCCAAACGCGGGAAAACATTATGGGCACCATGGAGATCAACCCTCTGCTGGTTAAGCTGAGCGTGCCCATGATGATCTCCATGCTGGTGCAGGCGCTTTACAACGTGGTGGACTCGGTGTTCGTGTCCCATGTGAGTGAAAACGCCCTCACCGCTGTGTCCCTCGCCTTCTCGCTGCAGAATGTGATGATCGCTGTGGGCGTGGGCACCGGCGTAGGCGTGAACGCCATGCTGTCCAAAAGTCTGGGCGAAAAGAACCAGAGCCGCGCCAATGCCACGGCGAAAAACGGCATCTTTCTTTCGCTGTGCAGCTTCGTGGTGTTCCTCGTCATTGGCCTTACCTGCATGAAGCCCTATTTCTATGCACAGACCAGTGATGCGGCTATTGCGCAGCAGGGCATCCAGTATCTTTCGGTGTGCTGCATCTTCAGTCTGGGCCTTTTCACCCAGACCATGGGCGAAAAGCTGCTGGCCGCGACCGGCCGCACCCAGCTGAGCATGATCAGCCAGCTGGTGGGTGCAGTGGTGAACATCATTCTGGACCCCATCTTCATCTTTGGCTACTGCGGGCAGGCGCTGTCCGGCACCACCGGTGCAGCTGTGGCAACGGTCATCGGCCAGTTCTGCGGCGCAGGCATGACCCTGTTCTTCAACCTGAACAGGAACCCAGATATCCAGATCAGCTTCAAGGGCTTCCGCCCCAGTGCCAAGGCCATTGGCCGCATCTACACGGTGGGCCTGCCCAGCATTGCCATGCAGTGCGTGGGCAGCCTGATGACCTTTGGCATGAACCTGATCCTCATGAGCTTCTCGGCCACGGCGGTGGCGGTGTTCGGTGTGTACTTCAAGCTGCAGAGCTTCGTGTTCATGCCCATCTTTGGCTTGAACAACGGCATGGTGCCCATCATCAGCTACAACTACGGTGCCCGCAGACCGGACCGCGTGAAAAAAACCATCAAGCTGGCAGTCTGCTATGCCGAGTGCATCATGCTCATTGGTTTCTGCATCTTCCAGTTCGCACCGGATAAGGTGCTGGGCATCTTTGCGGCCAGTGATGCCATGCTGGCCATTGGCATCCCAGCCATGCGCATCATTTGCCTGCATTTCCTGTTGGCGGGTGCCAGCATCGTGCTCAGCTCGGTGTTTCAGGCACTGGGCAACGGTGTGTTCAGCCTGATCGTTTCGGTCTGCCGGCAGCTGTTCGTGCTGCTGCCGGCCGCATGGCTGCTGGCACAGACCGGCAATGTCAACAATGTCTGGTGGGCCTTCTTCATCGCTGAGATCGTCAGTGTCCTGCTGAGCCTTGGCTTCTACGCCCGCATCAACAAAAACATCATTGCCCCCATGTATTCCCCTGCCGAATGAGGGGCGTGAAAAACTGTCCCTGCAAAGGAAAGGAACGTGATCTCTATGGTAAAAAAGCTCAAATGGAATCTGGTGCTCATGAGTGCGCTGTATCTGGGTCTGGGCGTTTTTCTGCTCATGAAGCCCACCACGGCCCTGAACATCGTGTGCTATGCGCTGGGCGCTGTGGTGCTGGCCTGCGCGGCGGTGCAGCTCATCCGCTATTTTGTGGTGGAACGCGGTGTGTTCCAGAGCCAGCTCACCCTGATCTCCGGCATCATCTGTCTAGCATTGGGTGCGTTCCTGATCCTGCGCAGCGACATCGTGGTGAGTATCCTGCCCATCGTGTTCGGCCTGTTCGTGATCTTTGACAGCATCAGTCGTGTGCAGAACGCACTGGACCTGCGCCGCTGCGGCTATTCCAGCTGGAAGAGCTTTCTGCTGCTGCCGGTGCTCAGCGTGGTGCTGGGCGTTATCATGATCCTGAACCCCTTCGGCACCATGGAAACGCTGGTCATGGCCATTGGCATCATCCTGATCGTGGAGGGCTCCATCAATCTGCTCAGCGCCCTGTACACGGTGCTGGCCGTGCGCCGTTTTGCCAAGCTGCACCCGGAGACTCAGTCCATGCTGGAGTCCCTGACCGGTGAAGACCTGAACGGCGACGGCGTGGTCGCCCCGGATGTGACCCGCACCGATGCCGAGGCCAGCGCTGTGGAGCTGGATGAGGTGGACGAGAGCGCCACTGTGGAACAGGAGAACGAGAAATAAGGAAACTCCTCCAGTCTGCTTCGCAGACAGCCCCCTCTGGGATGGGGCCTCTGGCCAAACCGGAGATTTTTCCGTTTCCGCGGAAGTTTGCCGGAATGCCAAAGGCTCCCTCAATGAGGGAGCTGGCAAACCCGAAGGGTTTGACGGAAGGAGTTCGCAATCAAAACAGCAAAGGATAAAAGAGAAATGGAAAAGTATGATCTGATTATTGTCGGTGCCGGCCCGGCTGGCATTTTTACCGCTGTGGAGCTGCTGCGCCACGGCAGCAAAAAGAAGATGCTGCTGGTGGAAAAGGGCAAGCCCGTGGAAAAGCGCCACTGCCCCAAAGCCGAAGTGGGCCACTGCGTCAACTGCCGCCCCACCTGCGCCATCACCACCGGCTTTTCCGGTGCAGGTGCCTTCTCGGATGGCAAGCTGAGCCTCTCCTATGAGGTGGGCGGCGACCTGCCCACCCTGATCGGAGAGGAGTTTGCACAGAAGCTTATCGACTACACCGACAAGATCTATCTTGAGTTCGGCGCAGACCCCCATGTGGAGGGCATCTACACCGGCGAGGAGATCAAGGAGATCCGCAAGAACGCCATCCATGCCGGCCTGAAGCTGGTGGACTGCCCGATCCGCCATCTGGGCACAGAGAAGGCGCAGCAGCTGTATCTGGCCATCCAGAACTATCTGGCCGACAACGGCGTGGAGATGCTGTTCAATACCGAGTGCGAGAACATCATCCTTGAGAACGAGGAGTGCAAGGGCGTGCTGCTGAAGGACGGCGATCAGGTCCGGCCTGTGTATGCGGATACCGTGGTCATTGGCACCGGCCGCCGCGGTGCGGACTGGCTGGAAAAGATCTGCGCCGAGCATCATATTGCCCATAAGCCCGGCACCGTGGACATCGGTGTGCGCGTGGAGTGCCGCAACGAGGTCATGGAAAAGGTGAACAAGGTGCTGTATGAGTCCAAGCTTATCGGCTACCCCAAGCCCTGGAAGAACAAGGTGCGCACCTTCTGCCAGAACCCCGGCGGCTTTGTGGCGCAGGAAAACTACGACAACGACCTTGCCGTGGTCAACGGCCACAGCTTCAAGGAGAAAAAGAGCGAGAACACCAACCTTGCGATTCTGGTCTCCCACAACTTTACCGAGCCGTTCAACCAGCCCATTGCCTACGCACAGAAGGTGGGCGAGCTGACCAACATGCTGGGCGCAGGCCACATCATGGTGCAGCGCTACGGCGACATCCTGGACGGCAAGCGCACCTGGCAGAAGGAGCTGGCCCAGTCCAACGTGAAGCCCACCCTGAAGGATGCCGTGG
>ERZ827469.3013-NODE-3013-length-11691-cov-3.141887_pt1 | contig 11691 bp, 5 predicted proteins | sample MGYA00519917_ERZ827469 | MGnify/ENA primary metagenome ERZ827469 (study PRJEB31778, sample SAMEA3449314) | human gut metagenome | biome: human gut; feature: human-associated habitat; material: faeces | place: United Kingdom | collected 2010/2012 ... | reverse complement strand
ACCGAACCGTCGCTCGCGTTCGCCAAACCCGCCGTAGCGCTATTGAAGGCGCCATCGCGAATCTTCGCACCCATCGACACCAACCTGCGGTACTGCATCGACGACGTGGAGGCTTCCGTCACCTACTACGATGCGGACGGAGTGCCCGGTGAACCCGTACCCGTCGTGACGCGCGCCGAAAGCGAAGAGGGCGACGATAAACCGCAGGCGCAACCCGTTACGCCCTGGATTTCCGAGGTCGCCATCACGCACGAGGGCGTGTCGTTCGCCGTCGAGGGCAACGAGGCCGGCTCCACGCGCCTGGCCGACCTGACCCTCTTCATCGAAGACGCCAAGGGCGAGATCACCAAGTCGGTGCTCACCGTCACGCAGGGCATCGACAAACCGGCGCTCAAACTGGACAGTAATGCCGAGACGTACGAAGGTTACGCCCAGGATTGCGTGGTTCCGGCGACGCTCAACAACCTCGTGCCCTATTCCGACCAGATCGGTTACGACGTGGCGTACGACGTTCCCGTCGCAGAGGAGGCCGAGTGGATTCTGAAACCCGCGATCACCGACGAAGGGCTGACGTTCTCGCTGGCCCGAAACGAGGGTTCGGAGCCGCGCACCGCCACGATCCGGCTCAGCTTCACCGACGAACAGGGCAATTTCGTTTCGGCCTCGTGCAAAATCACCCAGAAGCCCTACCCGACCGCCACCGACTTCGCCACGGTGCGCGCCCTGGCTCCGGGCGAGATCACGCTCCAGCAGTATATCGAAGGCTACGTCGTCAGCGACCCGGACAGCAAGAACATCGTTTCGAGTCCCCAGACCAGCCAGTTCTTCTTCGACCGCGGCGAGAACGACCGGACGGCCTATATCGAGAGCCTCGACGGCAAGTGGGGCTTCTGCTTGAAGTTCGCCTCCTCCGAAGACAACACGCCGGCCCGCTTCTCGAAGGTGCGTCTCTCCCTGAACGGCGCCACGCTCGAAAAGAAAAACTCCCCCGAGTGCTACACCATCACGGGACTTACCGCGGCCAACATACTCGAAACCTCGACACCCGACGAGTTCAAGATTCCGGTCAAGACGAAGACGATCGACCAACTCACCGACGACGACATCTTCACGTTGGTGTCGGTCACCGGCCTCGAAATCATGTGCAAGGACGGCGCCTACACCAACTGCACCGACGGCTATTCGTTCAAGGACAACATCAACCCGATCGGCACGGCCACTGCCCCGCGCTGGGACGTGGCCCCGCTGATGTGCTACGACAACACGGGCCGGACCATCTACATGCTGACCAATACGGCCGCTCCCTGGCGGCGTTTCAGCTCGGGCCGCGACCTGGAGTTCAACTCCGTCGTACCGCAGGGTTCGGGCACGTTCCGCGGCATCGTCGTGGCGGACGACGTCGCCCCGATCCGTTTCGGCGACCTGGGCCGCTACCAGCTGCGCGCCATGACCGCCGAGGAGATCGCGCTGACCGACGAACCGTTCTCGAAGACCGTCGTCGAGTGGAACTGGAACAACCGCAAGATCGACCTCATACCGGAGATCGGCGAAGGCGAAATCAATAAATACGGCGCTACGCAGGCTGCCGCATCGGACTTCAACAACGTCGTCTGCTCGGGCAAGGGCGGTCATGCCTCCGCCGAACAGAAAGGTCTGGTAGTGAACGGCGCCATCATGTTCACCCAGCAGTGGTGGGATTTCGACGCAGACGAGGGCAAATACTTCGACATTTCGTTCTCCACGCAGGGAATCAGCGGTTCGAACATGGTCTTCGGCATCGTCTGGGGCCACGGTTCGATGAGCAACACGACCCTCTCCGGCCCGGCGCACTGGAATCTGCTCTACTCGGTCGACGGCGGCCAGACGTTCCAGGCCGTCCCCGACTGCCCGATCATCAAGAAGCGTTCGATCACGTGGTGGTCGACCACCTCGCAGGATTCGACGCCGGGCTTCACCGAACACCTGCGCAAACTGCCCGCCGACTGCTTCGGCCGGGAGAAAGTGGTTCTGCGCCTGCAGGTGGCCGACAAGGTCACGGACATCGCTCCGGGCACATCGGCTTCGACCTACCTGACGAACCTCGGCATCGAGAAGGGAACGCTGTCGCCGTCCGTTGCGGCCGGTAACAGCCAGGCCCGTATCGGCACGATAACGGTACGCTACAACTAAATGAATTGCGGCTGCGCGGCGGATGCACCGTCCGCCGCGCACGGCCGGAAAAAACATCAACGAATAAAACGTATAAAATATGAACTGTCGTAAATCGATATTTAAGTTTTTAGGCATTGCGGCCGTATGCGCGGCCTCGGCGGCCTGCAGCGTCGACGACGCCGACGACCTGGCCCTGGTCAAACTGGGCGCACTGGAGAAGGAGTTCGTCGTCGAAGCCGATGCGAACACGTTCGACATCGACATCTACGCCAACGGCGCCTTCCATATCGAGCGCATCGGCCAGGCCGACTGGATCAGCCTGACCTGCGGTGAAACGGTTGACGGGAAGGGTGCCATCACGGCCGAATGCGAATTCAACGAAGGCTTCAAGCGCAAAGCGGGCTTCGTGCTCTGCTCCGACGTGGATGCGCGCCGCGATACGCTCTATGTCAAGCAGAAGGCGCTCGTTGACGCGAAGATCGAGTTCGCGAATTCGTCCGTCACCGTCGCCGGAGCCGGCGGCGAGAACACCTCGCCGATCGAGACCAACGTCCCCTTCGAGGCGATCACGGTCGACATCGAATATGCCAAAGCCGACAACGCCGACTGGATCAAGAACCTCGAAATCGTGGATTCCGAGAGCGAAAAGCGCAGTCTGGTCATCACGACCGAGACGAACACCGCCGACGAAATTCCGCGTTCGGCAGCCGTGTCGCTCTCCTTCACCGACGGCTGGGACGAGACCGTCTCCGTCGAATTCAACCTCCTGCAGCGCACCGCGAAGGAGACCCTCGGACGGCAGATCACGTTCGAGGAGTTCCGCCAGACCTACGCCACCAACAAGAAGGTCGACGACTACGTCATCCTCGAAGGCATCGTGGTGAGCAACACCAAGAACCACAATGCGGGCGAAAATCCGCAGAACACGACTTCCAAGATCGACTACACCATGTCGGACCGGACCGTCTACCTCGAAACCTACGACGGCAAATACGGCATCGCCGTCCAGACCGCCTCGGCCGGGGACAACGTCTTCGAACAGTACGACCATGTGCAGATCCTCATTCAGGGCGCCTCGGGCTACCTGGTCGAGAACCCCGACCGCTACGAACTGCGCAACGTCACCAAGGCGATGGTCATTTCGCGCATCGCGGGTTCGGCATCGGACGTTCCCGTGAAGGAGAAGTGGATGAACCAGCTCACCGACGACGACATCTACACGTACGTCACCCTGAAAGACGTCGAGTTCCCCGTCCGCAAGGGCGCGATCACGCCCATCAACGAGGGCTATGCGATCGGCACGAACGCAGACCGCATCAGCAAATACCCGCTGCTCGTGCGCGACATCAACGGCGACGACATGTACATGATGACCAACACCAACTGCGCCTACCGCAGCGACGGCACGCGCCTGCCCTACGGCTCGGGCAAGATCTCGGGCGTCATCGTCCACGAGCGTTTCTCGCGTTTCGAATGGCGCGACGGAGCCGACCCTGCCGAAATGGACGACGACCCGACGCTCGGCTTCATCGGCCGTTACCAGATCCGCCACCAGACCAAGGGCGACATCTGGGACAACATGCAGAACAGTGTCGAAGACAGCTTCTCGGCTCTGCTGACGGAGTACCGCTACTGGAATCCCGACGTGGAGAACAAGGTCCAGAAACCCACCTACGGAACGAACGGCTACCTGACGCACACCTACCAGGAGAAGTACACGGGATCGGCCAGCAAAGAGTACCTGCAAGGCACCTACCAGCAGCACATGTGGGGCGGCGGAACCTACGAATACCTGGGTCCCGTCGGCAACAACGCCTCCTATATCTTCGGAGCCAACTTCGGCAACAAGAACGGCATCGGCATCGTGATCGACCCCTCGAAAGAGAGCTGGAATCCGCTGATGGACAACCTGGTGAGCCACAACCCCGACGGAACGCTGGAGTGGTGCGGGCCCTATGCCGCCGATACGAAATACGTAGGCTGCGGCACGGGCGGCTGGACGAGCAACGAGGCGATCTCCACCACCTCGGGCCAGATCAACTACAGCGGCAGCACGGGTCTGCGCGGCAAGGGCAACGTCAGCGGCAACTGCTACACCTCCTTCGCCAACCACTTCTGGTGGGACGACGACACCGACCGCCCCTACGCCTGGCTGATCAACTTCTCGACCGAAGGCATCACGACGTCGCACATCTCGATGCAGATTTCCGTCATGAACACGCAGCAGAGCTTCTTCTCGCCCCGTTTCTGGTGTGCCGAATGGTCGCTGACCGATTCGCAGGCGGCGAAGGACGACTCGCAGTGGAACCTGATCGGCGAATACACCATCCCCGACGTTTCCGTCTGGTCGAACACACTCTATTCGTCGTGCGTGGCCTACAAGTGCATCAATTTCGAACTTCCCCAGGAGATTCTCGGACAGCCGAACGTCTACATCCGGCTTCGCCCGACGAGCGACCTCTGCAGCGACGGCTCCGACTACGCCAACGCGCGCCTGAACCAGAGCAAGAGCGGCGCAGCCCTGGCCGCTGAACACTCCAGCAACCTCGAATATTTCGCCATCCGCTATAACAAATAACGGCATGTAACGAACGGTCGGAGCGGGGAGAGGACGACCGTCCTTTCCCCGCTTTTCCCGAAGACCGTCCCATGCCGCAAACCGCAAGAACCGCAACCATGAAAAAACTGCTGCTTTTATTGGCCGCCCTGCTGGCGATATCCGCCGGCGGCATCTGCTGCTCGGATTCGGGCGACGATCCCGGAGAACAGGAAAAACCCGTCGATCCGACCCCTTCGCCCGACGACGGCGTCGACTGGTCGAAAATCGACCCGAAGGCCACCGTGCGCGGGGTCGTGACGTGTGCCGGCGCCGGCGTGCAGGGCGTCGTCGTAACCGACGGCGTGAACATGACGCGCACGAACAAACAGGGAGCCTACGGGCTGCGCACGTCGTCCGACAAGTCGAAACTGGTCTACCTGACCGTCCCGTCGGGATACGAGGTCGAATCCACGCGCGGGTTCATCCCCCGCTTCTACCGCAGGATCAGCTCCCCCACGAGCGTCGAGAAGGTGCAGCAGCACGACTTCACGCTGAAAAAGGTCAACAACGACCGCCACATCATGATCGTGTCGGCCGACATGCACATCCGCAACCGCGCGATGATCAAGACCACATCGTCGGCCACGCCGTCGATCTGCCCCCCGAAGGGCGAACTGGACTCCACGACGTTCCGCCGCACCTACCTCAAGGCGCTGCGCGACTACGTCAAATCGCTGCCCGCAGGCGTGCCGGTCTACGGCATGAACCTGGGCGACATGACGCAGGAGTCGCACTGGACCAACGCCAACAAGGCGACGCTGGCCAATTTCGTCAACGTCTGCGAACGCGGGGGCATGCCGATCCAGACCTTCCACGCCATCGGCAACCACGACCACGACATGGCCGTGCAGAACATCGCCGGCGACGACGACTCGGAAGCCGAACTGGCCTATATCTCCGCGCTCGGACCGACGTACTACGCCGTCAACATCGGCAAGGTGCACTACGTCGTCTTCGACAATACGCAGTATATCAACACCGGCGGCGACCGTTCGTACACCGTCCGCCTCAACCAACGCCAGATGGACTGGGCGCAGAAGGACGCCGACTACATGCCGTCGGGTGTCGAGCGCATCGTGATCGCATGGCATTGCCCGGCCTTCCGCCGCAACCCGGGGGCCTCGTCGCCAAACCCGATGGACAACGCCGACGAATTGCTCGACATCTATAAGGACAAGCAGCTGCCCGTCACGATCTGGTCGGGCCACAACCACATCGCCGAAACGGTCAGCGTACCGCGCAGCGACATGACCGTGACCGAGTACACGCACCCGTGCGTGTGCGGTGCATGGTGGTATTTTCCGCTCTGTCACGACGGCGCCCCGGCGACGTTCACCCGTTACGATTTCAGCGGCGGAACGATCACGGAACGGCGGAGCGTGAATTTCAGCAACGCGAACGAGCAGTATTACCGGGTTTACAATTCAGGGCTGAAGAATGCCGAAGGCAAGCCGGTCGTGCGCCTCAACGTCTGGGACTGGCATCCGACGTGGAAATTCGAATGCCGCGAAAACGGGGTCGCGGTTCCCTCCTCGCAGCTGAAGGCGGTCCGGGAGTACGACGACTATTACGTCACGGTCCACGACGCCTGCGGCAACGACATCTCCTCGTTCAGTTTCCTCGACAAATACCGCACCGACCACATGCTCGAATACACGCCCGTAACGCCGTCCGCCGAGATCCGGATAACCGCCACCGACGAATACGGCCGCCAGCTCTTCACCGTCACCACGAAGGCGGAAAGCTGACCGGACGCAGGTCTGGCATGAAACGAAGCGTCCCGGGGCATTCGCTCCGGGACGCTTTTCAATCATCGTACAATCCCCTACTTCGTCACGCAGATGTTGTCGATGAACCAGCGCGAGAACTCGCCCGAAGCGGGTTCGCTCGTGAAGCGCAGAGCCGTGGAGGCCGTCGCACCGTCGATCGTCAGCGTGAAGTTTTTGAATTCGGTGTAGGTCAGACCGCTCACGACCTTCTTCGCCGCGCCGTCGATCGTGCCGCCGCCGATCACCTCGACGACCACCGACTTCAGATCGCCGTTCATGTCCTTGGCGCCGCTGTTCGAGTGTACCGAAGTGTTCTTGTAGGCCATGGCGTCGAACGAAACCCGGAGCGTTCCCGAAGCCCCGAATGCGGGTGTCAGCAGCGATCCCGCGCTGTTCGCATAGGAACCCTGAGCGACGGTCTGCGTCTCCACGAAGCCGATCTGGGCATACCCGGGACGCTGGCGGACGTTCGTACCCGACAAGCCGTTCTTCGCCCCGGCGTCCCATACCGAGATGTCGCTGCCGCAGAAATTGAGCATGCCGGCCAGCTTGTCGCCGTGGCGGTAGTCGAGTCCCGTCGTCAGGTTGTCGAACGGCTCGAAGTAGACGGCGCCGGCCGGTTTCTCGGTCGAGAACGAAGGCACTTTCTCCACGACGGCGCACGAGTGGAGGCGGATTTCGCCGCCGTTGGCCACCGTCCCGCTATTCACCGTGACCTGGTTGAACGGCGTCACGCGGATGTAGAGGGTTCCGCGGCGTTCCAGCGGAATCTGCGGCGTGATGTCGATCGTCCAGTAGAAGAAGTTCTTTCCGCTGCCCACGGACTTTCCCTGCGGGATGACGAAATGCGGTTCGTCCGTCGGCGCGGGGGTGTACCAGACGACGTTGTCGTTCGAATAGGAGAGCGTCCAGTTCGCCGGGGCGGTTCCCGAGGCACTCCAGCCGAAGGAGAAGCGGAACGGTCCGTCGACCGACTCGTTGAGCGGGAAGGTGAAAAGCGCATAGTCCTTGTCTTTCCCTCCGGTCCACGACTTCATCGGCAGGTTGTGGTGACCGCTGTTCTCGTTCCAGTAGCGGAATCCGAGGTTACCGCCCGAGGAACTCAACTTGGCCGTGATGCCGGCGCCCGTGCCGTCCATGGCCGTCGCCGCCACGCCGTCGATGGAACCCGTGCCGTTCGACCCCGAGTAGAAGATGTACTTGCCGGCGCCGTTGGAGGCCGTCTTGGTCATGATCGAAAGCACGTAGGGCAGCGTGATGCCTCCGTCGAAGCGGGGCGAAGTCATCGCGATGTCGCCCGACGTGCAGGGCATCACGGCGTAAGCGCCCTCGTATATCCCGGCGATGCCGCAAAGCCTGCCGCTCCCGACGGGAACCGCGTCGATGCCGAACGTGCTGGCCTGCCGCGCGCAGAGCACGAAACGCTCGTCGTCCTGCGTCTGCACGGTGACGTTGTCGCTCAACTTCTTGTTCATGTCGCTGACCACCACCTGCACGCCGAGCGAGACGTACATCGACTCGTAATCGCCGGACATCAGCTGCTCATAGGTCACGGGAACCGCCGCGGGGGTCACCTGCGTCGTCTCCGTGCGGCTCACCTTGTCGTCCGCGGCGGGTTTCACCTCCATCACGCCGGTCCCGGGGTTCACCCCGACGACCGCCCCCTTCAGGTCGATCTCCAGCTCCTCGCCCGGCTTGCGGTAGAGCACCTCGTCGGTGCGGAGCGTAATGCCGCAGTTGGCTTTCAGGGCACTCTGGAGCGCGATGCAGTTGTCGTAATAGTTATTGTCCTGGACGCTCGACACCACGATTCCGCGCATCTTCGCATCCTGCGTCACGGTGTAGTCGCCGTCGGCGGCCAGTTTCCGCAGGTCGGGAATCGAGAGATACCCCTCGGCCGTCGCCGAGGCCTGCACGAAGGACAGCTCCTCCGCGGCCGCGGCATTGCGCTTGGCCACAACGCGGATCGTCAGCGAACGGGAGCCGGAAGTATCGTTTTCGGCAATGGACACCGCCACAGTCGCCATGCCCGTGGCCTCGGTCCGCGAAAGTTCGGCCCACGAGGTGTCGTCGCCCGCGACGGAGATCGTCCAGTCGCAGTTGGCCTCGACGTCGAACGAGAGCGTCGTGGCGAACGACGGCGCGAGAATCGCGTGCGTGTTCAGCGCTACCCGCTGCATCGGCAGCGCCACGTCGTCCTTGCACGCTCCGGCCGCGAGCAGCAGCGCGAAGGCCGCCGCCGTCCGGAAAAAGCTATTCAAGAGTCTGTTTTTCATAATCGCTTACTTTTTGAGGTCTACCAGTACGGGAAGGTGGTCGGAGACCGTCATCACGTTGATCTCCTCGTACGAGGGCACGGCGGTGCGCAGCACCTCGTACGACGGCGAATTGCCCGTATAGACGAGCACGTAGTCGATGCGGCTCGGCGAGGTGGTGTTCACGAAGGTGTTGGCCGACGTGCTGATGATCTTCCACGATTCGAGCGCCGCAGCCGGCAGCTTCGACGTGTTGAGGTCGCCCGCCAGATAGATCGGCTTGGCATAGGAGGCGTAGTTGGCGGCGATGTACTCGGTGACGATCTCGAACGACCGCTGGCGGTTCTCGTCGCTCTGGTGGCAGAAGTGCGTGGCGATGAAGATATAGTCGTCGAACTCGGCCAGGAAGAATTTGCGGGCCTCCGTGCCGGGCAGGTCGCCGGCATAGGTGGTTTTGGGAGCCACTTTGCAGAGGATGCCGATGCCGTAGTCGCCCCCGCGGTAGTCGATCGTCTTGCAGTAATAGGGCCGCATCCCCGTGCGGTCGGCCAGTTCCTGCAACTGGTCGTCGGGATGCCACGTGGTGTTCTTGTCCAGCTCCTGCAGCGCGATCACGTCGGGGTCCATCAGCGAGATGACCTTGGCCGTGTTGTTGTAGTTCGCGCGGTCGGTCCCGGCGTTCTGGGTCCAGCCCTCGCAGCGGTGGGTGTTGTAGGTCGCCAGCCGCACCGAGTTGGGCAGACGGTCGTAACCCTGCCCGTCGTAGGGGTTGTCGGGAGCATTGGAGGTCATGTCCCCGAAATCGAAGTCGGAGTTGTCGCCCTCCAGCCCGGAGCAGGCCGCCCCGGCCAGCGCCAGGCAGCAGCCGGAGAAGGCGAACAGTATGAATCGCTTGATTTTCATAATCGTTCTTTTTTCAGGTTAGAAGTTCAGGCCGTCGTTCCAGCCGGGATTCTGCGTAATGGCGCCCTGGGTCAGCACCCGGTCGTCGGTGGGCACGGGATAGAGGTAGTCGCGCTCCTCGTTCCACGAACGGGTGTAATCCGTATGGATGACGATGTAGCCGCTGTCGCCCCCGCTCAAGAAGATCTCCTTGTTCAGTTCGTAGACCGCCGGGGCCGAGGTCGAAGGCTTCGAGCCGGACCAGATGCAGACGTCGTCCACGCCGTCGCCGTTGAGATCGTAAGAACCCGTGCCGGGGAAATACAGCCCTGTGAAGGGTTTTTCGAAACGCTTGCCCTCCTTCCAGCGCATGATGTCCCAGTAGCGGAGGTTCTCCATCAGCAGTTCGACGGTGCGTTCACGGCGGATTTCGAGGATCACGCCCTTGTTGTCGCCCGTCACGTTGGCATAGCCCGTCTGCGGCGAAGCCAGATAGGGATCTGGATTGTCGTTGGCCTGCGTGAGCGAGAGGTTCGCGACGCCCGCGCGGTCGCGCAGCGGCTTGATCGCAAGGTCGATGTCTTCCTGCGTGAGAGTTCCCAGTTCGGCCTTGGCCTCGGCGTAGTTGAGCATCACCTCGGCGGCACGGAACAGCGGCAGGTCGTTCGTCGACGCGTTGTACGAATCGTACTTGGCCGACTGGAGGTACTTCACGAGCTGGTATCCGGTCATCGTCGCCGCAAGATTCGGGGCCGACAGCGCCGTATCGTCGATGCGCTTGTACCCGGGCGTGCGGAGCGTCTGTGCGAAGCGGCCGTCCCGGTTTTTGCTCTCCTCCGAAAGCTGCATCGTCTCCCAGCCGGGCTGCGAGGTGAAGGGCGTGCCGTCCTTCATCAGGTACATGCTGGCGACGTTCTTCAACAGGCCGGGGCGTCCCATCGTCGTGCCGGTCAGGTAGCCATTGACATCGTGTTTGAGCCCGATGGCTGTGTTGAAGGCCCGTGCGAGGATGATCTCGGAGCTGATGGCGTTTATCGAGGAGAAGAGGTTCAGGTAGGGCGTGCTGCCCGACTTGTAGATGGTGTAGCCGCTTTTCTCGATGAAGGTTCCGGCGGCCGATACGCACTCGGCCAGGTAATAGTCGGCGTCGTCGAGCCCGTGGTACTTGCGGAAGGTGCCTTCGAACAGGCAGACGCGGCTTTTCAGCGCCAGTGCCGTCCATTCGCTCACACGGTAGGTTTCCTTGGTCGGGGAGAGGTGCTCGATGGCGAAGTCGAGGTCTTCGATGACCTTCGACATCACCAGGTCGCGCGAGTCGCGGCCCTTGTAGAGCTCCTCTTCGTTCGAAGCCAGCGGACGATCCACCCAGGGTACGTCGCCGTAGTATTTGACCTTTTCGAAATAGAAATAGGCTCGGAAGAAACGGGCGAGGCCCTCGTATTGCAGGCGCACGTCGCGATCCTTGCAGTTGGATGAGTATTCGAGGAAGAAGTTGATGTCGCGCAGCTTCTCCCACTTCCAGGTCGAGGCGGTCGCGGGAACGGTGCGGTTACCGAGCACTTCGCTGGTCAGCACGTTCTTGGCGATGACGTCGGCCGACTCGCCGTAGACGGTCGTCGGGAAAATGGTGTAGAAATCGTTGGTGTAGAGCTGGCACTCCTGCTCGTTGCGGAAGAATTTATCGGGCGTGAGCTTATCCTTGGGGTAGCGGTCGAGTTGGTCTTCGCATCCGTACAGACCCAGCGCGGCGATTCCGACCAGCGTATATTTTATCAGTTTTTTCATAACGGCAGTTATTTAGAAGGTGAGGTTTAAACCGATCGAGTAGGTCTTGCACCACGGATAGACGTTGGCCTTCTTGTCCGAGTCGGCGGCGGCCTGTTCGGGGTCGAGGAATTTGCTTTTGAGCGCCGTCCAGGTGGCGAGGTTCTCGCCGCTGAAATAGATGCGCAGCTCCTTGATGCCGATCTTCGAGGTCAGGTGCGTGGGAATGGTGTAGCCGACGGTCAGGTTCTTGAGGCGGCAGTAGGCCAGG
>ERZ827469.3012-NODE-3012-length-11693-cov-3.128029_pt1 | contig 11693 bp, 7 predicted proteins | sample MGYA00519917_ERZ827469 | MGnify/ENA primary metagenome ERZ827469 (study PRJEB31778, sample SAMEA3449314) | human gut metagenome | biome: human gut; feature: human-associated habitat; material: faeces | place: United Kingdom | collected 2010/2012 ... | reverse complement strand
CCGGAGCCACGATCAGCGTTTTCTGTTTCAAAACCATGATTTCGTCCAGGGCAATGACTCCGCTGCCCTGCGCCGTCAATTTTACATAGCGGGCGCTGATAGGCTGAGAAGCCACAATCTGTGCATGGGCGATCGCGGTTTCATTGGCAACAGGAGAACCCAAATCCACCTGTCCGACCGAGCTCCAGCTCTGGCCGTCATTTGAATATTCCGCCTTCACCCATTGAGGCCACCGAGCTTCGCCTTCGGTGTCGTACAGGAAATTGGCGTCTACCTGCTCAAAAGTGGTCACTCCGCCCAAATCCACCACGACTTCCAAATTGCCGCTGGACGCCGGATAAGTCACCCAGTTGTTGCCCAGCTCATCTCCGGTCCGTCCGTCGGTCAACGCCGTCAAGTCCGGATCGTCCTCAGAGGTTTTGTTCACGGTATAGCTTTTCCCCCAAGACGCCATGTTGTCCTTGTCCGCAGGAGTATATCCGCCGGTGGAAAAGATGCCGTCCGGCTCTCTGCCGTCCGCTGTTTCCAGAAGCTCGATCTCATCCAGTGCGATCCAGTTTTGGCGTTGCGCCGTCGAGAAAAACACATAGACTTTTATCTGCCGGGCAGTGATCTTGCCGCCGTTGGTTTTATAAATATACTCGTGTGTGCCCAGGTCTTCGGTCAACTCCACATCGTGGATCAGTTTCCAGCTGGGGTCTTCGCCCGAATTGGTTGAAATATACACCTGGAACCGGGAAGGACTGTAAATTCCAGAGACGCCGCCGCCCAAGGTGCCTAAGTTCAGCTGTTCGAACTGTTTGATCTCCCCCATGTCAAAGGTGAAGTCCGCATAACTGAGCGCATTTATGTTTTTGTTGTAATATCCGGCGTAAATACTACTGATATCCCCTCCGGCTTTTATTCCGTCGGTCAGCATTTTTTCAGCCGGCGTGGAAGGATCGCGTTCTATGTAGTTTCCCTCACCCTTATTGGCGTCGCCGTAGGTCATGGAGGTGGTAAACGGAATTCCATATAGAAGGCTGTCTTTGGAGACATCCTTCACAACCACTTTACAGGTATTACTGGTCACGGTTTCCGACAGACTACCTATCGTGTTAGTGACAACCACGTAATATTTGCCTGCGTCGTCATAGGACGCATTGGAGATCGTCAGGCTGTCGCCGTCAGCTCCTTCAATCTTCTGGCCGTCTTTGTACCATTCATAGGTAATGGTGCCCTTGCCGTAATCTATCGGCTGCAACGCCACGGACAGGGTACCTTCACCGCCGACTTCAAGTCCCATGTTACTTCCCAGATCCTTTTCCAACACGGGAATAGTGGGAATGTCCTCGCCGACAGGGCCATAGAGCTCGATCTCATCGTAGAACAGCCATCCGGTCTGCAAGCCGGTAATCAGAAAACGGACTTTCGACGCGGTAAAATCCACTGGGTGCTCGTCTTTGTAGAAGCCGTAGCCTTTACCCTGTCCATCTGAATCGTTTCCGGTAAAGAAGGCTGTATTGTTCCAGGTAGCGGCTTGGTTCCACTCCCCTTTTTCCTCATCGAAGTACTCGACAGTAACGGTCGGAGCTACTGTGATACCATAGCTTTTCTTTTCATATCCGGACATCACAACCCGGTTCAAGGTACGCTCTGTCCCCAAATCCATTGTGATGTATCCTGTAGACCAACGCGGTGATATTCCCATCAGGACATTGTTGTAGTCGGTTGCGTAAACACCGTCGGTCAACTTTGTACCATCTGGGTCTTTGTAGTCGTGCCAATAGGCGCTCTCTACTTCATAAGAAGTTCCGCGCGCCCAGTTCCTCTCGTGTACCTCCGCCGCGGATACCTGGTTTCCATTGCCCGCAATGCCAGACGGCAGACTGCTTACAATACAAGTCGCTGCCAGTACAAAGCACAAACAGGAAACTAAGCGCCGTTTGAAAAACTTTGCAATCATACTAAATTCTCCCTTCTCCTTCTTTCTGAAAGAACAAATTGGATCTTAAATACCCACTCCATATATCTCCACGGGCTGTTTTCATTATACATTCAGTTTTTTTGCATAAAAATAGTCTCTAATTGATATTATGGTTCTATTTTAATTTTTTGCTTCTTTATTCTACTTTTTTGAAATAACTTGACTGAATTTTATACTATTAAAAAATCTTAGTTAAAATTGATTGTTATTCTTATTCTTATTTTTTAATTTTATGTAAAACAACTAAAAAATCTTAGTAAGAGGCAACCCACGCTGCATTAGAAAATCAAACGTGAATTGCCTTTTTCAATATGCCATATGATCTTTTTTCATTAAAAAACAGCCCATGCTGAGAAAAACAAGGCTCTACCATTGACGAAAATTTTTGATCCGATGGAAGGTGATATAGTTGGAATTGTGATAAGAATTAGGCCTATTGATTGCTGTGCGGCAGAGGTAGATAATATCGTCGCCCTCAATCTCGAAATCCGCATACTGAAATCCCGTGTACTGAGGGTCCCGATCCCTTCTGTCAAACAAATCGCAGACCACCTTCCAGTGGAGCATATCCTCCGACGACATCAGCGAAAGCAGGTTTCTGTGGTGGGCGTGCTCCACGGAGGAGATCCTCGTGGCGATGCAGTAGTATCTGCCTGTTTTTTCCTCCTTTTTAAACATAAACTTAGAGTGATTGGCCGGAAATTCGATGGATACGGCGGGGCAGCCGGGAAATTCCCCGGTTTATCTCCCAGACACAAACTTGCAAGCGGGGAATTTTATGCAGTATCGCATTAGTGTCGACATCAGTGTTTCCGACATACAATTCGTTCTCATGGACAAGTTAGCCTTCCACACAAAAGAACTGCCCATTTAGAAGGGCTGACATAAAAACCGCAGAAGCGCACAGTATGAGTTCTACAAAGTTTTTATGTCAACATCCCAAATGGGCATCTATTATAATCAAACTTAATCTAAAAATTCCGCCTAACTGCGTAAAAGGGCACGCAAAATACGAAAAATTTGCCTACCGGGGCCTCATCCTGTTCATCTCCGCCTCAATGCGGGTGGCAAACTCCTCGTCGGCCCTTCTAAAATACCCCAGCACGCAGGTCTTGATCCGCTCCGGCATAGGCCCAAGATCTGCCGCGATGTTTTCCACCAGATGCCGCTGATGAATTTCGGACAGGCAGCGATACCGCTCTCCCGCTTGGGTAAAATCGTCGGTTTTGGGGATGGCGGAGCGGGTGACAACCCCTTGGAGGCACTCTCCCATACCGCTGTCCGGCATCTTGGAAGGCGACCAGCCGGGTGCCCGGTTCACCGGCATCTCCCTGAAATCGTTCCCCAACCGGTGTCGCTGGGCGTCCCAATAGACAAAGGAGCGTCCCTGGAGCATCTTGTCGGCGGAAAGTTCGATCCCCGGCACCAAATTGGCCGGCGAGAAGGCGGCGTGCTCCACCTGGGTGCGGTAATCGTCGGGATTGCGGTCCAGCACCATCCGCCCCACCGGCATCAGCGGGTAATCGCATTCACTCCAGACCTTGGTGTCGTCCAACGGATCATAAGGAAGTTTTTCGGCGTCACAGGGCTCCATGAGCTGTACCCGCAGCTCGTATTCCACTTTTCCGCCCCCCGCGATGGTGTGATAAAGGTCTTTGGCCGCCACATCCGGGTTCTCACAGGACAGCCGCTGAGCCTCTCTGCTGTCGATACACCGCTCCCCCGCCAAAGGAATCCAGTGGTACTTCACATACCGTCTCTCCCCCGCCTTGTTCACCCAGACGAAGGTGTTGATGCCGTAGCCCCGCATGGTGCGGACACTGTCCAGGGTCCCCACGTCGGAATACAGCCAGGTGACCATGTGGAGCGCCTCCGGCGTCCGGGCGATAAAGTCCCAGATAGCCTCGGGATCGGCCAGGTTGTTTTTGGGCGACGGCTTCAGCGCAGCGATCACCTCCGGAAACCGGATGGCGTCCCGGATAAAGAACACCGGAATCTGGTTGCCCACGATGTCGAAATTCCCCTCCTTGGTGTAAAACTTGGTGGCGAAGCCATGGACGTTCCGGGCGCTGTCCGGAGTGCCTCTGTTGCTGACCGCCAGGGAAAACCGGACAAACACCGGTGTCTCAATAGACGGGTCCTGCAAAAATGCCGCCTTGGTGTAGGGCGCCATACACTGATAGGGCTTAAAGCACCCCAGAGCGCCGTACCCCTTGGTGTGGACGACCCGCTCCCGTTCCACACTGTTCACGAAGATATCCAGCGTCTCATGAAGCCTTCCGTCCTGTACTAAAACAGGGCCATTCGCTCCCACCGTCTGGGAATGAAACTGAGGCCGGTCCTCGGCGCAGGAATCTCCCCCACGTTCGGGTCTGCCGCAGGTACAGTTGTCGCAGGGCGTCTCACACTTACAGTCCGGGTTTTTACAGTTCGGTTTTTCAAGGGATAAACAGGGCTCACACGCCTCTCCGCACCCGCTCTCCGGCTTCTCGCAAGGTTCACAAGGCTCGCAGCATCCCCATTCCGGCATTTGTGGCGGTTTGCATCCCCATTCCGGCGGGACGGAAGGCCCTCCGCACCCACAGTCCGGCTTCTCGCAGGGTTCACAAGGTTCGCAACACCCACACTCCGGCTTCTCGCAAGGCCGGCAGGGCTTTTCACAATCCCAATCCGGATATCCCGGCGGCACCGGCAGCATTTCGTCCCCATTGGGCCCTGTCGGCGGGGTTTCCGGTTGGGCAGGCGGGGCTTCTGGCCCGGTGGGCGGAACCTCCTGCCTTGGGATGGGGACTGCCGCAGCCCCCGGCCCGTCGATAATTTCCCCAGTGTTCGTCTGCCTCTGGAGCTTGGCGAGTTCTCGGTTATACTGCTCGATCATCTCCCGAAACGTTTTGTTCTCCATCTATCAAAATTCCTCCTCAAACGAAATTGGCCGCAAAGCCTTACTTTCATTCTATGCGTAGAGAGCTTTTCCAAAGACGTAAAAATCCCCCTGAATACTCAGGGGGATTTTTTCTTCTATTCCTCTACCAGCCGGTAATACGTCCTCGCTGTCAATGCGTACACAATGGCATAAATGACAAAGAACGCGATAATCACGCCGATGGTGCAGAGCAAAAACAGCCCCACATCGGTCAGATAGAAGATGGACAGCAGCTTGCAGATGACCCCGAAGGCGAACGCCACGTGAATCACCGCCACGATGATCGGCAGGAAAAACACCGTGAGGATCTGCCTGTGGATGGTTTTTTTGACCTCTTTGCGGCTCATGCCCACCTTTTGCATGATCTGGAACCGGTCGTGGTCGTCGTACCCTTCGCTGATCTGCTTGTAGTAGATGATGAGCGCCGTAGCCATGAGGAACAAAACCCCAAGGAAAATACCGAGGAACAAGAATCCGCCGTACATACCATACCACTCCTGGGTGTTGAGAGCACGGTTGTCGTAGCTAAAGGTCTTCTCGGTGGCCAAAAGCCCTTCTTCCAGCTCTTGCGCAAACGCCATCTGAGCCTCCTCCGTCCCCTCGGTATCGCAGACGAAGTAGTGCATCTGAAACTCGGTGAGCGGCTCGTTGCTGGTAGCGTTAAAGAGATCCTTCATGGCTTCTGTACTCTCCATCACCACAAAACAGCTCTTCATGGTGGCCAGATATCGCCCGGATTTCAGCGGGAAGGACGAAAGCGTCTCCTTAACGCCATACTCCCGCTCCCCGAGTCGCAGCACGCTGTCATTTAGCTTCCAGCCATCGGCGTAAAACAGTACCTCTCCCGGACTCAGGGTCTTGTTTTCCCCGGTCAGGCGGTTGTAGTCCTCTATGGGGATCATCTCGAACTGCACTGGCATTTCGTTGTCCTCCATAGCCTCGCGACTGGGATCAAAATATCCCTTCCGCTCCATGGCGAAGGTCATAAGGCTGCGGTAATCCTTCCGGTCAACAAGGGTCACGCCATTTTTAGCCGCTATTTTGTCGATGATTCCATCTACCTCACCGGATTCGAAGTCGTCATCACTGACCACCACCGAAATATCGTGAGGATATCGGTTTTTGAGGGTGTTCTCCTGCCCCAGATACAGCGAAACTGTCGTCGACACCACCACCAGCACCATGGTGCTGAGGATGCAGATGTTGCCGAGCCCCACCGCATTCTGCTTCATCCGGTAGAGCATGCCGGACACCGAAATGAAGTGCTCCGGCTGGTAGTAAAACTTCTTGTTCCGCTTGAGGGCCTTGAGGAGCGTCACGCTCCCCGCCACAAAGAGGCAGTAGGTGCCGATGATAACGGCGATGACCGCCACGAAAAACAGCAGCAGCGCGTCCAGCGGCGATTTGACTGTCAGCGCAATGCCGTACCCCAGCCCCAGCATCAAAATACCGATGATGGTCAGCGGCCAGTTGGTTTTCGGCTCCTTTTCTCCCGTCTGGCCGCCGTGAAGCAGCTCAATGGGATTGACAAGGCTCACCCGCATGGTGTTGACCACAAGGATCAAGAGGAAAATCCCCAGAAACAGCCCCGCCGCCGATTCGATCACCGACGGGAAAATCGTAAAGGTCAGCGCCACCGGAAAGTTTAAAAGGTTTAACAACAGTAAAAACACTGCCTTGCTGAACAGAAGTCCAAACAGCAGCCCTCCTCCGATGGTGATTGCCGCTGTGTACAGCGTCTCAAAAAACAGGGTGGCGGCGATATGCCGCTTCTGGAGCCCCAAAATGCTGTAAAGTCCCAGCTCTTTTTTTCTCCGCTTGAAGAGGAAGGAATTGGTGTAAAACATCAAAATAACGCAGAAAATCCCAATGACCACCGTCCCCATCCCCAGAATGATCTGGAGAGGCTGAGCTCCCGGCATATCATTGAGCCCTGGATTCGCCGCAATGGACTGCATCACATAAAACGCCGCCTCGGAAAAGATCCCCGACAACAGGTAGGGCAGATAGGTGCTCTTGTTTTTGCGCAGGTTTGTCAGCGCGAGCTTTGGGAAAAACAGACTACTCAAGGTTTTTCCCTCCCGTCGTCAGCACCGTCAGGGTGTCGGAAATTTTCTGGTACAGCTCGTCGTTTGTCATCTGCCCTCTGTAAATCTGGTGGAACACCTCGCCGTCCTTGATAAACAGCACCCTGCCCGCATGGCTGGCAGCCCGGATGCTGTGGGTGACCATGAGGATGGTCTGCCCGTCCGAGTTGATGTCGTGGAGCATCCGCAGCAGTTTCGTCGCTGCCTTGGAGTCCAGCGCCCCTGTCGGCTCGTCGGCCAGGATAATCTGCGGGTTCGTGATGAGGGCACGTGCCACCGCCGCCCGCTGCTTCTGCCCGCCGGACACTTCGTAGGGGTATTTTTGCAGAATCTCCCCGATGCCCAGCTTCTGTGCGATGGGCGCAAGCCTCTGCTGCATCACCTTGTGGGGCTGCCGCGACAGCACCAGGGGCAGAAAGATGTTATCTTCAATGGAAAAGGTGTCCAGCAGGTTAAAATCCTGGAACACAAAGCCCAAGTGCTCCCGCCGAAACGCGCAGATCTCCCCGTCCTTGATGGCGGTGATGTTTCGCCCGTTTAGCAGCACGTCGCCGCTGGTGGGTTTATCCAGCGACGCTAAGATATTTAAAAGCGTCGTCTTTCCGGAGCCGGATTCGCCCATGATGGCGACGTACTCCCCTTCCTCCACCGAAAAACTCACGTCGGACAGGGCTTGGACTTGATTTGCTCCAAAGCGGGTGGTATATACTTTTTTCAGGTTGCGCACTTCCAAAAGCGGCATACAGCTTCCTCCTTTATAAAAAACATCTGATTGAAAAACGGCGCGCCCGGCCGCAGCTGCGGAATTGAGAGGAACAAAAGCAGTTCTTCCGCCCCTTTGCGGGCCATTATCGCAAAGGACCGCGGCACGGGCCGCCAAAACGGGCCGCCCCTACTGAAAACCCAAAAGACCCATGGATAAAATCTATTCGGGATGGACGGGGAAGCCCGATGGAACCGGACCCCCGGCTCCATGCTCCTATTATAATAAAAAAAGAAATGTACAGCCATCGAAAGAGCTTACATTTCTCCTTGGAACCTTACAGTTTTGCAAGGTTCTCTCTTTTTTCACACAAAACCCGCTGCCTTTTTGGAAACAAGGACAGTGCAGCGCCCCTACTCCTGCCCCGTTTCCATCTCGTCCCGACTCAGATCAAGTAGCACTCTGGTTCCAACTCCAACTTCCGACTGAATTTCCATCCCGTGCCGCAGTTTAGAAAGCACCCGTCGGCAGAGAAACAGTCCAAGTCCGCTTGCCTTTTTGTCCATCCGTCCGTTGTAGCCGGTAAACCCCCGCTCACCAAGCCTGGGCAGGTCTTCCTTCCGGATGCCGATACCAGTGTCCTCGATGACAAGGGTCTTGGGCGCGTTAGCCGCCATGTAAATAGAGATTTTTCCCTTTCTCGTATACTTGAGGGCATTTGAAAGAATCTGCTCTACCACAAACACGAGCCACTTCTCGTCAGTGACAACGGTATCGCTCAGCTCCCCCAGCTCCACCGACAGCCTTTTGTGGATGAACATGGAAGCATACCGCCGCACCGCCTGCCTCACGATGTCCCCGATACTGTATTCCCCGAACATCAAATCGGAGGACATGGTTCCTAGCCGCTGGTACTGGAGCACCATCTCGGCGTACCGCTCGATTTTAAAAAGCTCCTGCCCCAGCTCTTTTTTCTCGTCGCTTGCCTCCCCCGCGTCCAACAGAAGGTGCATGGCGGCGATAGGCGTCTTGATCTGATGGGCCCAGAGGGTGTAATACTGCTCCATCTCCTCCCGACTCAAATCCCTCTCGGAGATGAGCTTTGCCCTGGTTTTGTCCATCACCCTGGCAATCTGCTGATAATCCGCTTCAATACGGTTTTCCGGCTCGGGCAAGAATCCCAGCTCCAAATTCGCCGTCCCCAAAAGGGTCGTAAGGTGCCGGTGCCGCTTGAAAAACCGAACAAAGTCCGCAACGCCGAACAGGAGCACCGCCGTCAGTGAAATCATCCCGCAGTAAAGCACCGGCCCCCAGGGAAGCCGGTACAATGCGTAAATGAGGCAGAACGCCATGGCCGAGATGAGAAAATATAGGAGCGTGCGCACCTTGCCTTTCAGATACGCCCCCAAAAGCCCAAAAACCGTCTCCCGCTCTTCCATCAAAACGCCCCTTTCGGTTATTTTCCGTTGGAATACTTCCCAAAATCCGTAGGGGCCGATGCCTACATCGGCCCGCCTGTTTCCCAGCCTGTTATGGTTATATCACGGGCGGACGTGGGCGTCCGCCCCTACCAACTAGCTTTTTCTATTCCCAAACCGTTCCCCCATCCCCCAGATAAGCAGGTTAAGCACCACCGCCGCCAGCAGAGCCAGCCCTCCGGTCAGCGCCCATCCGGCTCCGCTCAATGGCGTAAGCGAGAACAGCCCCGGCAAAAATACTACGCACCCGGCGAACAGTAGGCAGAGAAAGCCCAACAGAATCTTCCGAATCAAGGTAAACGGCATGCACAGCTGCAGAATCAGCATCAGCCCCGTAAATCCCGTTACCAGTACGCTGATAGTGGAAATCATCTCGGTGGAAAGCCCCAGCTTCCACCCCAAAAATACCGCCAACAGGATGTTCATGACAATGGTCACGCCCCCCGGCACCGCCTTCATGAGGATGTTTTTGAGAAAATTCCCCTCAATCCGCGCCCGATTGGGCTCCAGTGCCAGAATAAACGCCGGGATACCGATGGTTACAGCGCTGATGAGCGTCAGCTGAATCGGCATGAACGGATATGGCATCTGAATGAACAAAAACAGCACCGCCAGCATGGTGGCGTACAGGGTTTTCGTTAAAAACAGCGATGCCGACCGCTGGATGTTGTTGATGGAGCGACGCCCCTCACCCACCACTCTCGGCATCGAATCGAAGTTCGAATCCAACAGCACCAGTTGGGAGACGTTTCGCGCCGCGTCGCTCCCCGACGCCATGGCGATGGAGCAGTCGGCCTCCTTCAGCGCCAGCACGTCGTTGATGCCGTCGCCGGTCATGGCCACTGTGTGCCCCTCTTCCTTAAGCGCCTGGATGAGCAGCTTTTTCTGGTCGGGAAGCACCCGCCCAAACACCGTGTACCGGGAGGCCGCCGTCTTTACCTCTTCGTCAGTTTTGCAGCCTGATAAATCCACCCATTGGTCCCAGTTTTTGACCCCTGTCCGCTGAGCAATCTGAGAAACCGTCAGCGGGTTGTCGCCGGAGATGACCTTCACGTCCACCCCCTGCTCCATAAAATACCGAAGTGTTTCTGCCGCCTCGGGCCGGATCACATCCTGAATCAGCACAATAGCCATCGGTTTGAGCCCATAGGGCAGCTCTCGCTCCCGGAATCCGCTGTCAGACCAGGCTAAAAGCAGTACCCTCCCCTCCCTGGCGTATCGGTCAAGCTCTGATTTGAGCCCCGCCGGCATCTCCGGGAATAGGAATTCCCCCGCTCCGATGACAAAGGTCCCCTTTTCTTCAAAACTCGCTCCCGACCACTTGGTTCTTGACGAGAAGGGAACCGCCTGCGTCAACTTCCAGTCCGATTTTCCCCCGTACTTCCTGGCGATGGCATCGAAGGTGGCGTTCCGGTCGGGCAGCGCCCGGCAAAGGGCTTTTAACGCCTCCTCCGCCTCTTTCACCGACCCATTTTCCCACGGAATCACCCCCGCTACTTCCATCGTCCCCTCGGTCAGGGTTCCCGTCTTGTCAAGACAAAGGGTGTCCACCCGTGCCAGCGCCTCAATGCAGTAGAGCTCCTGTACCAGCACCTTGTGCTGAGAAAGCCGAACAACACTCACCGTCAAAACGGTGCTTGTCAGCAGCATCAGCCCCTCGGGAATCATCCCAATGAGCGCCGCCACCGTCTGCACCACCGCGTCGCTCACCGTATTGTCCGACAGCCGCATCTGCCCCCAGAAGAGCAGTCCTCCCACCGGAATGATGATAATCGAAACAATCCGGATGATTTTTTTCAGCGTCTCCATGATCTCGGAGCGCACTTTTTTAAACTGTTTCGCCCCTTTGGAGATGGTGGAGATATAGTTTTCATCCCCCACATGCTCGGCCCTCGCCCTGCACTCCCCGCTGACCACAAAGCTCCCTGCCAGCAGCAGGTCTCCCTCGTGTTTGAGGACGGGCTCCGACTCACCAGTGACGAAGGCTTCGTTCACTTCGCATTCTCCCCGGAGCAAAACACAGTCAGTGACCACCTGTCCGCCGCTTTTTAGAGCCAGCACATCGTCCAGCACTACCTGGTCCACCGGGATTTCCATCGGCATCCCACCGCGAATCACATGAGCTTTGACAGAGGATAGAAGCGACAGTTTGTCCACCGCGTACTTGGCCCGCAACTCCTGGAAAATCCCGATTCCTAAGTTACAGAGCACCACTCCCATAAACAGGCAATTTTTATACGACCCCACCGCCAAAACCGCCGCGGCGAGGATGACGTTGATAAGGTTGAACAGCGTGCAGACGTTGTCCCGCACGATCCGCCCCACACTGCGGGTCGAAACAGTGCAGTCCACGTTGTTTTGCCCCTCGATCATCCGCTGCTGCCAGAGCGCCGGGGAAAGCCCCTCGTCCGGGGCGGGGTGGTAGCGTTTCACTTTCTTTATCTGTCCCGATTCATTGCCCATATCTTTCCTCTTTCCGCATTTTGTCTCTTCTGTCACGCTATATCTATTATCCCAAACTGTCATGAAAAATCTG
>ERZ827469.3004-NODE-3004-length-11713-cov-2.717018_pt1 | contig 11713 bp, 10 predicted proteins | sample MGYA00519917_ERZ827469 | MGnify/ENA primary metagenome ERZ827469 (study PRJEB31778, sample SAMEA3449314) | human gut metagenome | biome: human gut; feature: human-associated habitat; material: faeces | place: United Kingdom | collected 2010/2012 ... | reverse complement strand
AGCAGATGCCGACCTGGAATTCAAGGGGACTGCGCGGATCAACACTAGAGGATCTTTTAAACCGTACAAACGAAAAATATGCACACAACGGCCTGGCGCTGATCCAGAAGATCCCGACACCGATTACTCCTATTAATATTGATAAAGAAACCAGACACATCACACTTGCCTATTTTGAACAGAAAAGTACCGTCGACTATATTGGCGCCGTCCAGGGAATCCCGGTGTGTTTTGACGCAAAGGAATGTGCGACAGACACCTTTCCGCTTCAGAATATCCATGAACATCAGGTAACATTCATGGAAAACTTTGAAAAGCAGGGGGGAATTTCATTTTTTCTGATCAGTTTTACCGCAAGGAACGAATTTTATTATCTGCGCCTTGCAAAGCTGTTGGAATTTTGGAACCGCGCAAAAGAAGGTGGAAGAAAAAGTTTCCGTTATGAGGAATTAGAATCCGATTATTTCCTTCCGAAAGGAAAAGCGGTACTGGTTCCTTACTTGGATACGCTGCAAAAAGATTTGCTGGCAAGGGATTGACATTCCCTTTGTTTTCCAATATAATAAACAGCAGTTTTATGTGGTAGCAAGGTAGCGCACTAAAGTGTAAGAGAAAAATGTGTGCAGGGACGGCAGAAAAATCACTTATCACATAACGTCCCGGAATGGAGATTTGATGAAAAGACAGTTATTACATACACCTGAAGGTGTCAGGGATATTTACAATGACGAATGCGAGAAAAAGCTGATTTTGCAGGATGAATTATTAAAAGTACAGAAACAGTACGGTTATCACCCAATCCAGACACCAACATTTGAATTTTTTGATACCTTTGGCAGAGAGATCGGAACCACACCTTCGAAGGATCTGTATAAGTTTTTTGACCGGGAGGGAAATACGTTGGTACTTCGACCGGATATTACACCTTCCATTGCGCGATGTGCCGCAATGTATTTTGGTGAGGAGAAGATGCCGATCCGTCTCTGCTATATGGGAAATACATTTTTAAACAACAGCAGCTATCAGGGAAGATTAAAAGAGAGCACACAGCTTGGCGCAGAGCTTTTAGGCGATTCCACGGTAGATGCAGACGCGGAGATCATTGCCATGGTGATCGACTGCCTGAAAAAAGCAGGATTAAAAGAGTTTCAGCTTTCCGTCGGTCATGCAGAATTTTTCCGCGGTTTGACAGATGCGGCAGGGTTAAAGGAAGAACAGGAAGAAGAACTTCATGACCTTATTTCTAACAAAAATTATTTTGGTGTAACGGAGTTTGCTGAGACGCTGAGCTTAAACGATAACTTAAAGGCTCTGTTTGGAATGCTCGGCAATCTGTATACCGGATCTGACGAATTGCAGACGGCAAAGAAATATGCATCTGAATATCCGCGTATCTTAGCCGCGATCGAGCGCCTTGAGGAGTTACATCAGGTTTTAAAGATCTATGGCATTGATAAATATGTCTCCGTGGAGCTTGGAATTGTCAGCAATTATCAGTACTATACCGGCATCATTTTTGCGGGATACACGTTTGGAAGCGGTGAGCCGATCGTAAAGGGCGGCCGTTATGATGAACTTCTGACTTACTTTGGAAAGGAGTCAGCATCCATCGGTTTTGCGATCGTTATTGACCAGCTGATGGCAGCACTTTCCAGACAGAAGATCGAAATTCCGGTACAATATCAGAACGAACTTATTATTTATGATTCGAAAATGCGCAGTGAGGCGATCAAAAAGGCGATGGAGCTGCGTACTGACGGCAGAAATGTGGAGCTGATGGCAAGAGATATCTCAAAGACCGAGGAAGATTATCGCACCTATGCAAAGCAGAATCACTTTGTGAATGTGACATTTATGTAAGGAGACGGATACGATGGAAGAGATGAGATATTTAACCTTTGCCCTTGGGAAGGGAAGACTGGCGAAGAAAACTTTAGAGATGTTTGAACAGATCGGCATAACCTGCGAGGAGATGAAGGACAAAGACACCAGAAAACTGATCTTTGTAAATGAAGAATTAAAACTCCGTTTTTTCCTTGCGAAGGGACCGGATGTGCCGACATATGTTGAATATGGTGCAGCAGATATTGGTATCGTTGGAAAAGATACGATCTTAGAGGAAGGCAGAAATATTTACGAGGTACTTGATCTTGGATTTGGAAAATGCCGCATGTGCATCTGTGGACCGGAAAATGCAAAAGAGCTGTTAAACCATCATGAACTGATCCGCGTTGCAACCAAGTATCCGCGGATTGCAAAAGATTATTTCTATAATAAGAAACATCAGACTGTGGAGATCATCAAGCTGAACGGATCAATCGAGTTGGCGCCGATCGTCGGCTTATCTGAAGTTATCTGCGATATCGTAGAAACCGGCTCCACCCTGCGTGAGAACGGTTTGTCGGTGTTAGAGGAAGTTTGTCCGCTTTCTGCCCGCATGGTAGTCAATCAGGTGAGCATGAAGATGGAAAATGAGCGCATTACAAAACTGATTTCCGATTTAAAGACCGTCATATAAGATAACAAAAACCGTTTGCCACAGCAATGTTTTGAATACAGACGGAACAGATGTTTTGAAATGGAGGAGAAGTATGCGAATTATAGAACTGACAGAAGAGGCAAGAACAAATATACTGGAAAATCTTTTAAAAAGAAGCCCGAATTCCTATGGTGAATTTGAAGGCAGAGTAAATGAGATCATAGAAAATGTAAGGGCAAACCGCGATGCAGCGATCTTTGATTACACAAAGCGTTTTGATGGAGCTGACATCAACGCAGAGAATATCCTTGTGACGGAGGATGAGATTAAAGAGGCCTACGAAAAAGTGGATGAAAAACTGCTTACGGTGATCCGCAAGGCGCTGGTAAATATCCGCAAATATCATGAAAAACAGCGCCAGTATTCCTGGTTTGATTCCGAGGAGTCCGGCATTATTTTAGGACAGAAAGTGACTGCCCTGGAAAAAGTCGGCGTTTATGTACCGGGCGGAAAGGCAGTTTATCCGTCCTCCGTGCTTATGAACATCGTTCCGGCAAAGGTAGCAGGCGTAGAACAGATTATTATGTGTACACCTCCGGGAAAGGATGGCAAGGTTTATCCGACAACCCTCGTTGCTGCGAAAGAAGCCGGTGTAGATGTCATCTACAAAGTCGGCGGTGCACAGGCGATCGCAGCGCTGGCATTTGGTACGGAAAGCGTTCCAAAGGTAGACAAAATTGTAGGTCCTGGTAATATCTATGTTGCCCTGGCAAAGAAAGCCGTATTTGGTTTTGTAAGCATTGACTCCATTGCAGGTCCTAGTGAGATCATGGTGTTAGCAGATGAAACTGCAAACCCGCGTTTTGTTGCAGCAGACCTTCTCTCGCAGGCAGAACATGACGAGATGGCATCTGCGATCCTTGTTACAACGAGCAGGGATTTAGCGGAGCAGGTATCAAAAGAAGTGGAAGGTTTTGTGGCACAGTTATCCAGAAAAGAAATCATTCAGAAGTCTTTGGATAATTATGGTTATATCTTAGTGGCAGAAAGTATGGACGAGGCGATCGCGACAGTGAACGAGATTGCATCCGAGCATCTTGAACTTGTCACAAAGAATCCATTTGAGACGATGACAAAGATCCGCAACGCGGGAGCAATTTTTGTCGGGGAATATTCCAGTGAACCATTGGGTGATTATTTCGCCGGTCCAAACCATGTGCTGCCGACAAACGGGACTGCAAAATTTTTCTCACCGCTTAGCGTGGATGATTTTATCAAAAAGTCAAGCATTATCTCTTATTCAAGAGAGGCATTAGAGCCGATTTATAAAGATATCGTACAGTTTGCAGAATGTGAACAGTTAACGGCGCATGCAAATTCAATCCGTGTACGATTTGAAGACTAGAGAGGAATGTGGTAAAATGGAAAGAACGGCGGAGTACATACGAAAAACAAAAGAAACGGATATTAAGATTAATCTGAATATAGACGGAACTGGTAAAGCGGAGATTGACACTGGGATCGGCTTTTTTGATCATATGTTAGAAGGATTTGCCAGACATGGTTTTTTTGATCTGGATGTCAAAGTGGAAGGGGATCTTGCCGTGGACTGCCATCACACGATCGAAGACACCGGAATCGTGCTTGGTAATGCGATCCGCAAAGCGTTAAAAAATAAAAAGGGCATCAAGCGTTTTGGAAGCGATGGATGAGACACTGGTGCTCTGCGCCGTGGATCTCTCCGGCAGACCTTATCTTGTTTTTGATGGCGAATTTACTGTGGAGCGGGTAGGGTATATGGACACGGAGATGGTTAAAGAATTTTTCTATGCCGTTTCTTATGCATCGGGTATGAATCTGCATATCCGTGTATTGTCCGGCGGCAATAACCATCATATGATCGAAGCAATGTTCAAGGCATTTGCGAGGGCGTTAGATGAAGCAACCGGCTATGATCCGCGTATCACGGATGTGTTGTCCACAAAAGGCAGCCTGTAGGAAAACTTGCGATTCCTGCAGAAATCTGTCTTAGGTATATATCACAAAAGAAAAACGTGTATGGCTTGTTAAGAAAATGCAGGAATGGAGAGTTTTTAAATATGGAACACAAAAATATTGTTGCCACCATTTACTTAAAAAATGGACAGGCAGTAAAAGGCATGGATAATTTTGAACCAATGGGCTGGGACGTGATCAGTCTGGCACGTCTTTATAATGACAGCGGTATCGATAAAATCATCATTTTTGATCTCTCAGACGATGACGAAGAACACGAGAAGAATATCCATACCATCAAAAATATCAACCGCAATGTCGAGATCAAAGTCTGCGCAGGTGGAAACATCAGCCGCTTTGAGGATGTCAAGAAGTTTATTTATGCCGGATGCCTGCAGGTTATTGTAAACGGTGCAAAATCAAACAGCATGGATATTGCAAGAGAGGCGAGCGACCGTTTTGGAAAAGAGCGCATCCTTGTTTCCGTGGCAAATGTTGATTTTGTATTCAAACATCAGGAGGAGATGCAGGAGCATTTTCACGAACTTCTGGTTTTAAACACCAGCGTTTTGACGGCAATCGAAAATATTACAGACGTTCCGTATGTCGTATATTTTGAGGAATGCGATTACGAGAAAATTATTGAGACCTTAAAACGCGAAAATGTACGCGGAATTGCCGGATCTTTTATCAATGATCCTGAGACAGATATCATGGAAATGAAAGCACAGCTCTCTGCAGGCGGGATCAAGATGGATAATTTCGAACCGGCATTAAAATGGGCAGATTTAAAGAAAAATTCGGATGGCATGGTTCCGGTTATTGTGCAGGATTACCGCACGGATGAGGTTTTGATGCTTGCCTACATGAACGAAGAGGCTTTTGAAACGACGATCAATATCGGAAAGATGACCTATTACAGCAGAAGCCGCCAGGAGTTATGGATCAAAGGTATGACATCCGGACATATCCAGTATGTAAAGTCACTGACCGCAGACTGTGATTATGATACGATCTTAGCGAAAGTATCACAGATCGGTGCAGCCTGTCACACCGGAAATGTCTCCTGTTTCTTTAATGAGATCGTCAAAAAGGAGTATATGGAGAAAAATCCGCTGAAAGTATTAGAGGATGTCTATGCGATTATTTTAGACCGCAAGGCAAACCCGTAAGAGGGGTCATACACGAACTATCTGTTTGACAAAGGACTCGATAAGATCTTAAAGAAGATGGGAGAAGAGGCATCAGAAATCATCATCGCAGCCAAAAATCCGGATCCGGAAGATATCAAATATGAGATATCCGATTTCATGTATCATATGATGGTGCTGATGGCGGAAAAGGGAGTTACGTGGGAGGAGATCACACAGGAGCTTTCACAGAGGTAATATACGAAGGACATTTACAGGCAGAAATTACTTGTAAATGTCCTTTTGCAGGTTCATCATGAATAACAAATATTTATGAAAGAGAGATTACAATGATACCATTAAAAATAGAAACACTGTTAAAAGGCCGCGTGGTTGAACATGATCGGGTAGAATATAAAACAGGATGGAACCCAAATGATATCATTCATTCTATTTGTGCTTTTGCAAATGATTATGACAATACAAACGGTGGATATATTGTGATCGGTGTAAAAGAAGAAAATGGGATGCCGGTATTTCCTTTAGAAGGGGTACCAAAAGAGGATCTGGATTCCATCCAACAGGAAATTTTTCAGTATTGCAATCAGATCGTTCCAAGATATATTCCGAGAATGGAAATCATTGATTATCAGAATTCCGGAATTTTTTTGATTTATCTTTGGTGTTCTGCTGGTGACAGTGGTCCATATCAGGCGCCTAAAACTGTTTATCTGGAAAAAGGAATGAAAGCGGATAAAAATTTGAAATACTGGATCCGTCCTGCATCACTGACTACGGATGCAAAACAGGATGAGATTTCAGAATTGTTTGATAAATTTAATTCCGTTCCGTTTGATGATCGTGTAAATCGCAAGGCAACAATTGATAATATCAGACATTACTCCTTGCCGAAGAAGTCGCCGATGAGACAGATACAGAATTGGATATTAGAAATATCGGGGTTTTAATGTTTGCAGAACATCCGGAAAAATTTATCCCAGGATCATACATTGAGTTAATCCGGTTTAATACAAAAGAAGCAGAGGCATCCGATGATTTTATTGAAAAAACCTTTACAGGTCCTATCTGGAAACAGGTTCAGGATGCATTAGATTACATTAACACAAATGTTATTGAAGAAAAAGTTGTAAAACTTCAGGGGCAGGCGGAATCAGAACGATTTTTTAATTATCCATATAATGCCCTTGAAGAGGCACTGGTAAATGCAGTTTTTCATAAATCATATCGTGAACAGGAACCTGTTGAAATCCGGATTTACGTCGACAGTATCCAGATACTCAATTATCCGGGATTGGCAAAATGGATTAATCTTGAGCGATTTGCCGAAGGCAGGATCAAAGGCAGAAAATACAGGAACAGACGGATTGGAGAATTATTTAAAGAAATTGATTTGTCAGAGAAAAAAGGCACAGGTATTCCCAAAATATTACGTGAACTTAAGAAAAATGGTTCTCCTGGACCGGAATTTGATATGGATGATGACAGAACATATTTGAATACAATTATTCATATCCGCGATGGATTTGATAAAAATGAGATTATGTCCGAATCAATGTCCAAATCAATGTCCGAATCAATGTCCGAATTAGAAATTGCCAGAATACAGGTAATATTACAATATCTGACTGTTCATGATACCATTAACAGTGCAAAAGCGGCTGAATTACTGGATGTAGAGAAAAAGACCGCAAGCCGGCTGTTGTCAAAAGCTGAAAAAGTAGAAGTTCTGATCAGCAAAGGCAAAACGAAAGATAAAGTTTATATGAAAAAATAATTTGGGTATATCAGATAAAATCCTGAAAATGAAAATTGGAGACTCCATGTTTGAAAAAATAAAACAACTTATGACTGGTAATCTGTCAAAAGGCGGCAGGCAGGTCTACATCGATGATCTGCGCGTCATAGCGACCGTATTTGTGATCGGGGTGCATACAGTCTCACTGGCTGCCACGATGACAGAATACGGAAGCATCCCATTCCGGGTGCTTACCATCTTTAATTTTATATTTTTGTCCTGCAACCTGCTTTTTGTCATGTTAAGCGGAGCATTATTGCTCCCGGTAAAAAATGAATCGATCGGCAATTTTTTCCGGAAACGTTTCACAAAAGTTGCAATTCCGCTGGTTGTCTATTACATTCTGTATATCGTGGCAAAGGAAGGGCTTGTCTGGCTGAGACCGGACCACTGGATTCTGATGTTGAGGCGTATTTTAACGGGGGCTCCAATGGAGGCACCTCATTTCTGGCTGGTCTATGTGATCATCTGGCTGTATGTACTGACGCCGTTTATGCGGTATATTGTACATAATATTCCCGATACCGTATTGTCGGGTGTGATAGGGGTCGTATTTGCAATTTGTGCATTGGACACCTATCTACCACTTTACGGAATCAACTCTGTGTTTGGCATTGTGGTGGATTCTTATGCGGGCACTTTTTTACTTGGATATTTTCTTTCTGAAAAATGCAGCAGAAAGGTAGAAAATTTTTTCATGTTTACAGGATTTCTATCATTTATTGAAACCTGTATGTGGATCTGGAACGGAAATGATTATGTCAATTATATTTATCAGAATTCGCCCACAATGATGTGTTTTACGGCAGCTATCTTTTTGTTGGTAAAGCGCCTTGCGTCCCAAAAAACAAAAAGCAGTTTCTTTGTGCAGTGGATCAGCCGGTACAGTTATTCTATTCTGCTGATCCACTGGGGCGTACTTCATTTTGTGGTCAAACAGAAACTGCATGTCAATGTGCTCGGCGGTGGCATTGTCGGCGGCTGTATTGTGATGATGGTACTGACTCTTTTTATCTCAGCAATCGGTGCAATGATCCTTGACAATACGCTGCTGAAATGGCTCCAGAAACCTTTTACAAAAAAGCAGAGACAGAAATAAAAATACAAGGTATGAATTTGTCCATAGATTCATAAAATGATATCAAAAATCAGAATAAAAAAACGATGTTTACTTAAAAACGGTCACTGGTATACATAATATTTTTATGGTAAACCAGTGCCGGGACACAGAACTGCTGTATGAAATCAGTCATATAATTTTATGCAGATGGACTGGCACAGAAATGGAGTGTTCTATGGACAGACAGACAGTCGAACGGCGCAGGGAATATGTGCAGAATATCCGCAATTCTTTTTATGAGGAAAACGGGATGCAGAAGAGAGAGACCAGAGAGGTGGATGATTCTGCACCGGAAATGGGGCTTGCGGCAGCACTGAAACTGCGCATTTTTTTATCTGTATGTATATTTGCAGCTTTTTTAGGCTGCATGTATACCCATACGGATTTGTGTGGTTACAGCACGCAGACGATCACAGAAATGATCTGTGATAATCATTATTATACAAATCTGAAAAATTATGTTATGATACATTGAGCGCAAGTGAGTCAACATACATGTATGATTGACGAACGGCGAAATTTGAGCGCGAAAGAAGAAATGGAAAGGATTTTTTTAAATGACAAAATTAGCTTTATCCGATGAGATACTGATGAAGATTGATAAACCGGCGCGCTATATCGGTAACGAGTTAAACAGCGTGGTAAAAGAGAAAGATACGGTTGATATCCGATTTGTGATGTGTTTCCCGGATGTTTATGAGATTGGAATGTCACATCTTGGTATTCAGATTTTATACGATATGTTAAATAAAAGAGAGGACGTCTGGTGTGAGCGCGTCTATTCCCCATGGTCGGATCTGCATGCAATTTTAAAAGAAGAGAATATCCCGTTATTTTCTTTAGAGTCGCAACAGCCGGTAAAGGATGCGGATTTCTTGGGAATTACGATACAGTACGAGATGTGTTATACCAATATCTTACAGATCTTAGATCTAAGCCAGATTCCAATCGAGGCAGCAGACAGGACGGAAAATGATCCGATCTTAATTGGCGGAGGTCCATGTACCTATAACCCGGAACCGATTGCGGAATTTTTTGATCTGTTTTATATGGGAGAAGGCGAAATTTCCTATGATGCACTGCTGGATCTGTACAAAAAAATGAAGCAGGAAGGAGCTTCGCGCAAGGATTTTTTACATGAGGCCGCAAAGATTCCTGGTATTTATGTACCATCTTTATATGAAGTAAGCTATAAAGAGGATGGAACGATCGCCGGATTTGAACCGGTGTATGAGGATGTGCCACGCACGGTCACAAAACAGATTGTTACAGATATGACGCAGGCAGTTTATCCGGAAAAACCGATTGTACCATTTATCAAGGCGACACAGGACCGCGTGGTTCTTGAGATCCAGCGAGGCTGTATCCGTGGCTGCCGTTTCTGCCAGGCGGGTATGGTCTACCGTCCGACACGTGAAAAAGATGTGGAACGGTTAAAAAAACTTGCGTACCAGATGTTAGAGTCAACGGGACATGAAGAGATCTCTTTAAGCTCTTTAAGTTCTTCCGATTACTCACAGTTACAGGAACTTGTGACATTTTTAATTGAGGAATTTAAGGGAAAAGGTGTCAATATTTCTCTTCCATCTCTGCGTATCGATGCATTTTCCTTAGATGTTATGGGAAAAGTGCAGGATATCAAGAAAAGCAGTCTGACCTTTGCACCGGAGGCTGGTTCCCAGCGTCTCAGGGATGTTATCAATAAAGGTCTTACAAAAGAGGTTATCTTAGAAGGTGCCGGAATGGCATTTGAAGGTGGCTGGAATAAGGTAAAGCTTTACTTTATGTTAGGGCTTCCGACCGAGACAGAAGAGGATATGAAGGCGATCCCGGAACTGGCAAACGATATTGCGGTACGTTATTATGAGATTCCAAAAGATCAGCGGAATGGGAAATGCCAGATCACAATTTCAACATCGTTTTTTGTGCCAAAGCCTTTTACACCGTTCCAGTGGGCATCCATGCATGATCCGGAGGACTATATTGCGCGTGCGAAAGTTGTCAATGACACGGTAAAAGAGCAGTTAAACCGTAAAAGCATCAAATACAACTGGCATGAAGCTGATGTGACGGTGTTAGAGGGTGTATTAGCACGCGGTGACCGCAAGGTCGGAAATGTGATCCGCACGGTTTATGAGCGTGGCGGCATATTTGATGCGTGGTCCGAATATTTTGATTACCAGAGATGGTTGGATGCATTTGCGGAATGTGGCGTGGATATGGATTTTTACACCAAAAGAGAGCGCTCACTTGATGAAGTATTTCCATGGGATTTCATTGATACCGGCGTGACGAAAGAATTCTTAAAACGCGAATGGCAAAATGCCATGGAAGAGAATGTGACTCCAAACTGCAGGATGCGCTGCTCCGGATGTGGTGCCGCCCAGTTTAAAACAGGGGTATGTATGGCAGAGCGTTAAAAAAGATATTTAACGTTTTACATGAGATACTTAATGTGAAAGAAGAAAGGGTTAATGTAAGGTTGACATTATGATAAAGATAAGGATTAAATTCCGTAAATACGGTGTGATGCGTTTTATCGGACATCTGGATATTATGCGTTATTTTCAGAAGGCAATGCGCAGGGCAGAAATTGATATCTGCTACTCGGAAGGCTTTTCCCCGCACCAGATCATGTCTTTTGCGTCACCGCTTGGTGTCGGAATCACCAGTGATGGAGAGTATCTTGATATTGAAGTAAATTCTACCAGATCAAGCGAAGCGTCTATTAAGGCACTGAATGATACCATGGTGGAAGGTGTGGAAGTCACAGAGTATGTAAAGCTGCCGGACAATGCGAAAACAGCAATGTCCATGGTTGCAGCGGCGGACTATGACCTTTTCTTTAAAGAAGGGTATGAACCGGCTGCAGACGTTAGAACTTTTGCAGATGGCATCCGTCAGTATTTTACGGAAAAAGAAGAATTTCTGATCACAAAACAGACGAAAAAAAGCGAAAAAGTCATGGATTTAAAGCAGCTTGTATATGCATTTGATGTGTCAGAAAGAGACGGCAGACCGGTATTTTATTTAAAAGTATCCACAGGAAGTACGGATAACCTAAAGCCGGAACTTGTACTAGAAGCAATGTTTCAGGCAATGGGATATACTTATGACCAGAATGCGATCCAGATTCACCGCAGGGATGTCTATGCCATGGATCCGGCAGGAGA
>ERZ827469.2997-NODE-2997-length-11737-cov-3.697141_pt1 | contig 11737 bp, 5 predicted proteins | sample MGYA00519917_ERZ827469 | MGnify/ENA primary metagenome ERZ827469 (study PRJEB31778, sample SAMEA3449314) | human gut metagenome | biome: human gut; feature: human-associated habitat; material: faeces | place: United Kingdom | collected 2010/2012 ... | reverse complement strand
TGATGCGCATAAACTGCTCATATTCCTGCTTCATCGTATCAGATCCTGTCTCACGGTATTTACGCTGTACATTCCGGATCAGTCCCTCAAACGCCACATCATAAACGCCCTCGCCGCGCATGCCTTTGTAATGTACCTTTAACTCCCTGCCATCTGTTCCGTGCAGGATCACATATTTTATCTCGTCCGGATAATCCTGGAATGGTGTCTCCAGTGAAAAATGATATTCTTCTGTCAATGCTTTTAACACCGCGTAGGTAAAACTGGAAGGATCTGTGCAGGACTGCCAGCCCATAACCTGAATTGCCCCCTCCGCAATGGAAAGGTGCTTATCCGGGATCATCAGATCCACATCAAACTCCATCTTGTATCCCAGTCCAAAGCAGGTCGGACAGGCGCCAAACGGATTGTTGAAAGAAAAACTTCTCGGTTCGATCTCCCCGATACTGATTCCACAGTCCGGGCAGGAGAAACTCTCCGAAAACTGGATCGGTTCCCCGTCGATCACATCCACGGTCATCAGCCCTTTAGATAATTCCAGTACATTTTCGATAGAATCAGACAAACGCTTCTCGATCCCCGGCTTGACCATCAGACGGTCTACCACGATCTCGATATTGTGTTTTTTATTTTTGTCAAGTTTGATCTCCTCCGTCAGCTCATACATGCTGCCGTCTACGATCACACGCACATAACCACTGCGCTTTGCCTGCTCTAAGAGCTTCTGGTGCTCCCCTTTTCTTCCGCGCACGACCGGTGCTAAAAGCTGGATCTTTGTGCGCTCCGGGAGTGTCATGATCTGATCTACCATCTGATCTACCGTCTGTTTTTTGATCTCCCTGCCACATTTCGGACAATGTGGGATACCGACTCTCGCGTACAAAAGGCGGAAATAATCATAAATCTCCGTAACCGTACCAACGGTAGATCTTGGATTGCGGTTCGTGGACTTCTGGTCAATGGAGATCGCCGGGGACAGCCCCTCGATCTTCTCCACATTCGGCTTTTCCATCTGCCCTAAGAATTGTCTTGCATAGGAGGAAAGTGACTCCATATAGCGCCTCTGTCCCTCCGCATAGATCGTATCAAACGCAAGCGATGATTTTCCGGAACCGGAAAGTCCGGTCAGCACAACAAATTCATCTCTTGGAATATCTACATCAATATTTTTTAAGTTGTGCTCATTTGCCCCCCGGATCTTAATGTATTTTCTTTCACTTTTTTTCTTCATGATTTACTGTCCTTTTTCTTTTCCCAAAAACACTTCTTACTGACGACTATTTCGTCACTCTTCACAATACAATGCTTCCTCACATATCACGCAGCATGCCCTTTAACTCCACCATCTTGTCGCGGTACTCTGCAGCAGCCTCGAAGTTTAAGTCTGCTGCCGCTTTCTGCATCTTCTTCTGGATGTCTGCGATCAGCTTTGTGAGTTCGTCCCGGTTCATGGATTCCGGGGCTTTTTTGAAGTTCATTTCTTCCTTTGCGACCTTCTTTGACACGCTGATCAGTTCCCGCACAGATTTCTGGATCGTTGTCGGTGTAATGCCGTGTTCCTCATTGTATGCCTGCTGTATCTCACGGCGGCGCTTCGTCTCCTCCATCGCAACACGCATGGAGTCTGTGATCTTGTCCGCATACATGATAACGTGTCCCTCACTGTTACGCGCAGCACGCCCGATCGTCTGTATCAGTGACGTCTCCGACCGCAGGAATCCCTCTTTATCTGCATCTAAAATTGCCACCAGCGTGATCTCCGGAATATCCAGTCCCTCCCGGAGCAGGTTGATGCCGACAAGCACATCAAATACATCCAGCCGCAGATCTCTTATGATCTCCGCTCGCTCTAACGTATCGATATCCGAATGGAGATATTTCACGCGGATACCTATCTCACGCATATAATCCGTCAGATCCTCCGCCATCTTCTTCGTCAGTGTCGTAATCAGCACCTTATGATGGTCTTTGATTTCCTTATTGACCTCACCGATCAGATCATCGATCTGTCCCTCCACCGGACGCACCACGACCTCCGGATCGAGCAGTCCGGTCGGACGGATAATCTGTTCTGTCCTAAGCAGCTCGTGTTCGTCCTCATATACATTCGGTGTTGCCGATACGAACAGCATCTGATCGATCTTGCTCTCAAATTCCTCAAAATTAAGCGGCCGGTTGTCTTTCGCCGACGGCAGACGGAATCCGTAGTCCACCAGCGTTGACTTTCTCGACTGGTCTCCCGCATACATGCCGCGGATCTGTGGAATCGTGATATGGGACTCATCCACGATGATCAGATAGTCATCCTTAAAATAATCCATCAGCGTATGCGGCGTTGCCCCCGCCGGAAGTCCTGCAAGATGTCTCGAATAATTTTCAATACCACTGCAGAAACCTGTTTCTTTTAACATCTCGATATCAAAATTCGTCCGCTCGGAAATGCGCTGTGCCTCAAGCAGCTTGTCCTCGCCCTTAAAATACCGGATGCGCTCATCCAGTTCCTGTTCGATGGCATCGCATGCCTTTAAGATTTTCTCCTGCGGCACAACATAATGGGATGCCGGGAACACCGCAAAGTGCTCCAGCTCGCATTTGATCTCCCCTGTCAGCACATCCACCTCCGTGATACGGTCGATTTCATCCCCGAAAAATTCCACACGGACCGCCGTATCTCCGTAGTTTGCCGGGAAAATCTCTAACGTATCTCCCCGCACACGGAACGTACCTCGGTGAAAATCCATATCATTTCTCGTATACTGAATATCGACCAGCGCACGGATCACGTCATCTCTGTCCTTCTCCATCCCGGGTCTTAGGGAAACCATCATGCCAAGATAATCTTCCGGACTGCCTAAACCATAAATACAGGAAACCGATGCCACCACGATCACATCCTTGCGCTCCACCAACGCCGCCGTCGCTGAAAGACGCAGTTTATCGATCTCCTCATTGATTGCGGAGTCCTTTGCGATATAGGTATCCGTCTGCGGCACATATGCTTCGGGCTGGTAATAATCATAGTATGACACAAAATATTCGACCGCATTCTCCGGGAAAAATTCTTTCATCTCCCCGTATAACTGCGCTGCCAGCGTTTTATTATGCGATATGATCAGTGTCGGCTTATTCAATGCCTGGATCACATTTGCCATTGTAAAAGTCTTACCGGAACCAGTCACTCCAAGCAGCGTCTGAAACTGGTTGCCCTCCTCAAATCCTTTTACCAGCTCCTCGATCGCATGAGGCTGATCCCCGGTTGGTTTGTATTTTGAATGTAATTTGAAATGATCCATGATATTCCTCATTTCTCCCTATTTATAAAATATAGAAACACTTTCTATCCGGAAACAATTAACATCAATATTTTAGTATGATTCTGTTTCCAGTATATCATTCAATTTATAAATTGTACAGCAAAAATCGAACTTTTGTTCTGTTTTTCTGCAAAAACAAAGCACAGGACAATATTTTATCCCATGCTTTGCTATGCTATGCTTTGCCTTTTATTTTACACTGTTTATTTTATACCATACTGTTCACAATCGCATCCGCCAGTGCATCCAGCTCTGCCTTCTGGTCTGCATGCATTGCAGACTTGATGGTAAGTCCTGTATCAAGGATCGTCATATCCTTCATTTCACTGATTTTCTCTTTAACCTGCTTTGCCGCTGTCGGTGCCCAGGTTCCGTTTTCCATAACTGCAACGGTCTTTTTCTGAACAGCCAGTGCCTTCATATCGGAAAGCAGATTTTCTATAACCGGATAAATTCCGGCATTGTAAGTCGGTGCCGCAAATACCAGATGGCTTGCACGGAAAATTTCACTGATCAGCTCGGAAACGTGCGCATTTGAAACATCATACACAGCAATCTTTTTCACGCCGCGCACTGCAAGTGCCCCTGCAAGCGCATCTGCCGCAGATGCCGTATTGCCATACATGGATGCATACATGATCACAACCGCCTGATCTTCCGCTTCATAAGTACTCCATTTCTGGTATTTTTCCAGAATGTAAGAGAGATTTTCTCTCCAGATTGGTCCGTGCAGCGGGCAGATCACAGCGATCTCAAGTCCTGCAGCTTTCTTTAATAATGTCTGCACGGACGCACCGTATTTTCCAACAATATTTGTGTAATAACGTCTTGCATCGTCCAGCCAGTCACGGTCAAAATCTACTTCATCCGCAAAAACATTGCCGTTTAATGCACCAAAGGATCCGAATCCGTCTGCGGAAAACAGCACTTTGTCCACATCATCGTAGGTGACCATTGCCTCCGGCCAGTGCACCATCGGTGCGAGGAAGAAGTGCAGGGTATGGGAGCCGAGGCAAAGGGTGTCACCCTCTTTGACAGTCAGGGTGCGTCCGGTTAAGTCGAGGTCGTAGAACTGGCTGACAAAGGCGAAGGTTTTGGCGTTGCCCACAAGCGTCAGGTGCGGATAACGCAGCAGAAGCTCTGCGATATTGGCGCAGTGATCGGGCTCCATATGGTTGATGATCAGATAATCTAACGGTTTGCCGTTTAAACTGTGGCTGACGTTTTCCAGATACTGTCTGGTGACGGAAGCATCCGTTGTGTCCAGCAGGGCGGTTTTTTCATCGAGGATCAGATAAGAGTTATAGGAAACACCGCGCGGAATAGGAAAAAGGTTTTCAAATAAAGCAAGGCGACGGTCGCTTGCGCCGACCCATACGACAGAGTCGGATACGTTTCTTGTACAATACATAAGCGCTCCTTTTCATTTTTTGAAGTAAGAATGCCGCAGCAATCGCGCATTCTGCGTCCTGTCTGCAGGCTGTTTTGACCTCTATAGGATACCGCATTTTGGATTTTGTGACAAGTGAAAACAGTTCGTCTTTTCTTTTCCGGAAAATCGTGCTAGAATAGTATAAACTTTTTCAATGCACAGAGGAAAAGTGCAGAAATGAGGAGCAATGACAAAAGAAGAATTTCGCAGGCTGGCACAAAGCGGTCTGCTTTTTCTGGACGGGGCAACCGGCTCGAATCTTCAGAAGCAGGGAATGCCTGTCGGGGTGTGCCCGGAGCTATGGATTACAGAGCATGAAGAGATTATGAGCGGACTTCAGAAAGCATATCTGGAAGCAGGGACGAATATTCTGTATGCCCCGACCTTTACGGCAAACCGGATCAAATTAAAGGAATTCGATCTGGAGGACCGGATAGAAGAACTAAATCATAAATTAGTCGAAATCTCCAAAAGGGCTGCAGATGGGAAGGCGCTGGTAGCAGGCGATCTGACGATGACAGGGCAGCAGCTAAAGCCGATGGGTCCGCTGGATTTTGAAGAACTGATCGACGTTTATAAAGAACAGATCCGATATCTTACAGAAGCAGGAGCAGACCTGCTCGTGGTGGAAACGATGATGAGCCTGCAGGAATCGAGGGCGGCGCTCATTGCGGCAAAAGAGACGTGTCCGGACATTCCGGTCATGGTGACAATGACGTTTGAATCGGACGGAAGAAGCCTGTTCGGGACGGATGCGGCGACGGCGGCGATCGTTTTGTCGAGCCTGGGCGCAGACGCGGTCGGCGCAAACTGTTCAACCGGACCGGATCAGATGGCAGAGGTCATCCGCAGGATGGCGAAGGTGACGGATATCCCCATCATCGCAAAGCCAAACGCAGGACTTCCGTCTTTGGATGAAAAAGGGCAAACCGTTTACGATATGGGACCGGAGGAATTCGGCGCAGATATGGAGCTTTTGCTGGACGCAGGGGCGCAGATTTTGGGCGGCTGCTGCGGCACGACGCCGGAGCATATCCGCAAAATGACCCACCGGCTGGCAGGAAGACCGGTTCCGGTGCATGGAAACCTGACGCAGAGAGCACTGACTTCGGAACGCGCGTCCCTGACCTTTGACCTGGACGGACCGTTTCTGATCGTTGGCGAACGAATCAATCCTACGGGTAAAAAGAAGCTGCAGCAGGAGCTGCGCGAGGGCAGCTTTGAACTTGTAACGCAGTTTGCACAGGAGCAGGAAGAACGCGGTGCGTCGATTCTGGATGTCAACATGGGCATGAGCGGAATCGACGAAAAGGCGATGATGCTGCAGGCGCTGGAAGAGGTAGCGGGTGTGACGAAGCTGCCGCTGTCCATCGATTCCAGCCATGTGGACGTGCAGGAGGAAGCGCTTCGGCGTTATCCGGGACGCGCACTGATCAATTCGATTTCGTTGGAATCCGAAAAATTCGAAAAGCTGCTGCCGTTGGCAAAAAAATACGGCGCGATGTTTGTCCTTTTGCCGCTGTCGGACGAGGGACTGCCCAAAAATTTGAATGAGAAGATTTCCATCATCGAAAAAATTGTGGCGCGCGCGCTGGAATTGGGCATGAAAAAGACGGATATTATTGTGGACGGTCTGGTGGCGACGGTCGGCGCGAACAAACAGGCGGCGTTGGAAACGTTGGAAACGATCCGGTATTGCCATAGAAACGGTCTGGCAACGACTTGTGGACTTTCGAATATTTCGTTCGGCCTGCCGGAAAGAAGCTGCGTTAACAGTGCGTTTCTGACGATGGCGATCGCGTCCGGACTGACGATGGCGATTGCAAATCCAAGCCAGGATATTTTGGTCGGCGCTGCATTTGCGTCGGATCTTTTGTTAAATAAAGAAGACAGTGATATTCGTTATATCGAATTTTCCGGTCAGGCAAAGGAACGTCGGGAAGAGGCGGATGCCAAAAAGGAAGCGTTGCTTCGGCAAAGCCTGCAGGCATTTGAAAGCAGCACTGTGGCGGCAAACCAGCCGGGAAATACGGAAGTCCAAAACGGCGCGGTCCGGCAGGATGCGGCGAATACAAAAACACCACAGCAGCAGGCGGCAGATCGGGTGCGCGAGGCGGTGTTAAAAGGAAAACGAAAAACCGCAGAGGACTTAACGAAAAAAGCACTGGAGGCGGGCAATTCCCCACAGGAGCTTTTGCACGGACAGCTGCTTCCGGCGATCAACGAGGTCGGTGAGTTGTTCGATAAGGGAAAATATTTCCTGCCGCAGCTGATTGCGAGTGCGGAGACGATGAAGCTGTGTATCGGCATTTTGGAGCCGCTGCTTTTGCAGGATCAGACTTCGGAAAAGATGCCGGTAGTCGTCATTGCGACGGTTGCGGGGGATATCCACGATATCGGCAAGAACCTCGTCGCGCTGATGCTGAAAAACTACGGCTTTCAGGTCATCGACCTCGGAAAGGACGTTCCGAAAGAGAAAATCATAGAAGCTACAATCGAGCACAACGCACAGATTATCGCACTTTCTGCCCTGATGACGACAACGATGCAGGAAATGAGAAATGTCGTTGAATATGCGAAAGAAAAGGGCGTAACGGCAAAAATCATGATCGGCGGTGCAGTAATTACGCAGGATTATGCAGATGAAATCCATGCAGATGGCTATTCTCGGGATGCGGCGGACGCCGTCCGGCTGGCAAAGCGCCTGGTCGGAATGCAGGAGTGAGATCAGCGCTGCTTTGAAAAATTTCCAATAGGGGGAAGATCAGATGGAAGAAAGATCCAGGGATGTGATCGGTTTGCTGGAAGAGCTGACAGAGCAGAACAGACAGCAGACGGCTTCGTTAAAAAAGCAGCTTTTCGTGACGAGAATTTTGGCTGCGGCAGGCTGTGTTCTGGCAGCGGCGGTCATCGCAGTTTTTCTGCTTATCGTCCCGCCGATGCTGCAGATTATCAGTCAGGGACAGGAGACGCTGGTGGAAGCGACAGACACGCTACAGACGGCGCAGGAGACGCTGACGGATATTCAGACGCTGTTTGATGAAAACGGTCTGGTTTGGCAGAGCAGCGAGGCGTTAAGCCAGGCGACGGAGAAGTTAAACCGGATGGACATCGAAAGCTTAAACAGCGCGATCCGTGATCTGGGAGCAGTTGTGGAGCCGTTGGCGGAGTTTTTCGGGAAGTTCAAACGGTAAAACGATAGTTTAAGATGATAAAATTAAGATGAACATACAGAGGTGCGATGAATCACACAAAACGCTGACAGGGTGGCAGCAAGGAGGAGATGCAGCATGAATGGTGCACAGGCAATGGTAAAATGCCTTGAAAATGAAGGCGTAGAAATGGTATTTGGATATCCGGGGGTTGCGATCTGTCCGTTTTATGACAGCCTGTTGGATACGGATATCAAATCTGTTCTGATCCGGACGGAGCAGAATGCGGCGCATGCAGCCAGCGGTCTGGCTCGCGTGACCGGCAAGGTGGGCGTATGCGCGGTAACGAGCGGTCCCGGTGCGACAAACCTGATTACTGGTATCGCAACAGCTTTTGCAGACAGCATTCCGCTTGTGTGCATTACCGGACAGGTCAACAGCGAGCTGATCGGCAGCGACGTGTTCCAGGAGGCGGATATCACTGGAGCGGCGGAATCGTTTGTCAAATACAGCTATCTGGTCAAAAATGCAGAGGACATTCCGCAAATTTTTAAAGAAGCGTTTTATATTGCAAATACCGGCAGAAAAGGTCCTGTCCTGATCGACGTTCCGATCGATGTGCAGAATGCGCCGGTACGCAAATTCAAATATCCGGATAGCGTGAGCATGCGCACCTATAAACCGACTGTAAAAGGACATATCGTGCAGATCAAAAAGGTAATTGCCGAGCTGGAAAAGGCAAAGCGTCCGGTCATCTGCGCAGGCGGCGGCGTGCTGCTTGGCGATGCGCAGAAGCTTTTACGGGAATTTTCCCACCGTCACAAAATTCCGGTTGTAACAACTATGATGGGTATCGGTGCGATGCAGACAGAAGACCCGCTGTATTTCGGTATGGTCGGCAACAACGGCGCACCGTGCGCAAACCGCGCAATGAACGAGGCGGATATGATAATTATGGTCGGCGCGAGAGTGGCGGATCGTGCGGTCAACCAGCCGGAAATCATCACGAAAAATAAGGTGCTCGTCCATATGGATGTCGATCCTGCGGAAATCGGAAAAAACGCAGGCCCGACGATTCCGCTGGTCGGCGATGCAAAACACATTTTTTCCGATATGCTTGAACAGGAGTTAGACGGAGATTACAGCGAATGGGTAGTCTGCCTGCAGGAATATGAAAAGACGATGACAGATACGAGAAAGCCCGATCCTGCCTTTGTCGATCCGGCGGAGTTCGTGCGCAGGCTTTCCGAAAAAATGGAGCAAGACGCAGTTTATGTGGCAGACGTGGGACAGAACCAGATCTGGTCATGCAGAAACTGCAAGATCCGTGAAGGCAGCTTTTTGACCTCCGGCGGTATGGGAACGATGGGCTATTCCATTCCTGCGGCGATGGGCGCAAAGCTGGGCGCACCGGGCAGACAGGTCGTTGCAGTGTGCGGTGACGGTTCGTTCCAGATGTCCATGATGGAATTTGCGACGATGCGTCAGTATCAGGTTCCGGTGAAAATTGTGGTAATTGCAAATCATTATCTTGGTATGGTAAGGGAGTACCAACAGAATACTTACAAGGGACGTTACTCTGTCGTAGAGCTCGGCGGCGGTCCTGATCTGGAAAAGCTGGCACAGGCCTACGGCATGGACTTTATCCGTCTGGAGGCTCCGGACAAGATGGACGAGGCGATCGACGCCTTTTTAAAGGATGAGGATGCTGTTTTGATGGAATGCGTCATCAATCCGATGGATACGGTAAAATAACGGAGGGAGGAACAAACCGATGAAGAAGATATATTCTGTACTGGTGGAAAACCGCTCCGGTGTTCTCTGCAAGGTTGCGGGGCTGTTTTCCAGAAGAGCGTTTAACATTGACAGTCTGGTGGTTGGAGAGACAGACGATCCGAGTGTTTCCTGCATGACGATCGTATCCAGCGGCGATAACCACACGTTAGAGCAAATCGAAAAGCAGTTAAATAAGAAACTGGATATCATTAAAGTAAAGACCTTCGACGAGCCGGCCAGCATCAGCAGGGAGCTGATGCTGGTGAAGGTAAAATATAACCGGAACAATCGCAGGGATATTATGGAAATCTGCAACATTTTAAAGGCGCAGATCGTAGATATGAGCAAATATCAGATGATGATCCAAATCTGCGACGTGCCGGACCGCGTGCAGTTATTCTTAAAGATGCTCAATTCAATCAGCATCGTGGAAGTTGCCCGCACCGGAACTGTGGCGCTGCAGAAATGCCACGATCAGGAAAACTGAATGGGGAAGCTGTTGCAGGTGCAGTGAGGACATTACATTCTGCAGACAGTTTGGCGGGATTTTGATATCAGGCGATCCTGCGTTATAACACAGATTTTGCGTAAAATAAAAAGCCATAACTTCCGGTTATGAATGACATGCCGGAAACTCATACGTTGACATGCTATGCGAACATTGCTAAAATAAAGCGCATAGGGTGATCAGGCAGCCTGGCAGAAGAGCCGGGTGCTGTACAGGGAGGAAACGAAGCGATGCATAAGAAGGCATTTCAGCTGATTGTTGACAATACCTCCGGCGTATTAAGTCGGATTTCCGGGCTGTTTTCCAGACGGGGTTACAATATTGAAAGCATTACTGCAGGCGTAACGGCTGATCCGCGTTTTACCCGGATTACCATTGTAGCCAGCGGAGATGATGAAATCCTCGATCAGATAGAAAAGCAGGTCGGTAAACTTGTGGATGTCCGGTATATCCGTGAGCTGGAGCCGGATTCCAGCGTATTCCGCGAACTGGCGCTGATCAAGGTAAGGGCCAATGCCAAGGAACGGGAAGGCATTATTGCTGTTGCAAACGTGTTCCGTGCTAAGATCGTGGACGTCGGGGCAGAGAGCCTGGTCATTGAAGTAACCGGCTCCCAGAGTAAGCTGGAGGCGTTTCTAAAGCTATTGTCCGGCTATGAGATCCTGGAGCTTGCAAGAACCGGTATTGCGGGACTTACAAGAGGTGTAGATCGTGTGGTTTACATCGATGAAGAGGACAACAAAAATCTTTAATGTACAATGTTACTGATAGGAGGCTGACCTCCTTTTCAGAGATAGAAGCAGATACCAAAATATGGAGGATACCAAGATGGCAAAGATTTATTATCAGGAAGACTGCAACCTTTCTTTATTGGAAGGTAAAACAATTGCAGTGATCGGTTATGGCAGCCAGGGACATGCACATGCATTAAATGCAAAGGAGTCCGGATGTGATGTCATTATCGGCCTGTATGAAGGTTCCAAGTCCTGGGCAAAGGCTGAGGCACAGGGCTTTACCGTATACACCGCTGCAGAAGCTGCAAAGAGAGCAGATATCATTATGATCCTGATCAACGATGAGCTGCAGGCAGACATGTACAAGAAAGACATCGAGCCCAACCTGGAGCCCGGCAACATGCTGATGTTCGCACACGGCTTCAATATCCACTTCGGCTGCATCAAGCCTCCGAAGGATGTAGACGTAACCATGATCGCTCCCAAGGGACCTGGTCATACCGTTCGTTCTGAGTATCAGGCAGGCAAGGGCGTTCCGTGTCTGGTTGCTGTTGAGCAGGATGCTACCGGCAAGGCATTGGATCTGGCTCTGGCATATGCACTGGCAATCGGCGGCGCAAGAGCAGGCGTTTTAGAGACTACCTTCCGTACCGAAACAGAGACAGACCTGTTCGGCGAGCAGGCAGTTCTGTGCGGCGGTGTCTGCGAGCTGATCCACGCAGGCTTCGATACGCTGGTTGAGGCTGGCTACGAGCCCGAGATGGCATACTTTGAGACCTGCCACGAGATGAAGCTGATCGTTGACCTGATCAACGAGGGCG
>ERZ827469.2994-NODE-2994-length-11743-cov-2.985797_pt1 | contig 11743 bp, 8 predicted proteins | sample MGYA00519917_ERZ827469 | MGnify/ENA primary metagenome ERZ827469 (study PRJEB31778, sample SAMEA3449314) | human gut metagenome | biome: human gut; feature: human-associated habitat; material: faeces | place: United Kingdom | collected 2010/2012 ... | reverse complement strand
AAGATATAAAAATTCACTTCTGAAAAGTCCGATTCCGCCGGCATCATTTTCCATCACATAGCCAAGGTCACCAACACTGCCGATATTTGCATAGATGTTGATCTTACGGCCATCCGGCGTAATATTTTCTTTTCCTTTCAGCTCCTCAAGAAGCTTCTGTTTTTCTGCTTCTTCCTGCATTCTTTTTTCGGTTTCCTTCCGCACATCCTCCTCCGGCTCAAAGATAACCTGACCTGAAAAACCGTCTACAACGGCCGTCATGCCTGTTTTCAGACCGTTTAAATCCATCGGGACGCCGATTAATGCCGGAATATTCATCATTCGCGCAAGAATCGCAGTATGAGAATTGGTAGATCCATGCACAGTCACAAACGCAAGTATTTTTTCTTTGTCCATCTGTACAGTTTCACTCGGACTTAAATCGTCTGCCACTATAACAGATGGTTCCATAGAACTCAGGTCGTTATCTCCCTCACCGCTTAAATTGCGGACCAGACGTTCGGAAATATCTTTTACATCTGCGGAACGTGCCTTCATATATTCATCATCCATAGCTGCAAACATCTCTGCAAAATTATCGCCGGTTGCTGCTGCTGCATATTCTGCATTTACCAGCTCTGTCCGGATCATGTTCTCCATTGATTCCAGATAGTCCTCATCCTCCAGCATCATCTGATGGACTTCAAAGATCGCCGCACTTGCCTCTCCAACTTCCCGGACTGCCTTGTCATACAGTCTGCCAAGCTGTTTTTTCGAAACCTCCACGGCTTCTTCCACACGCTTCACTTCTGCTTCCGGATCTTCAATCCGGGCTCTTTTAACCTGGTAATCATTTTTCTTCAGAACCGCAACCGGTCCCATAACAATTCCTTTATATACGGATTTCCCCTGAAAATACTGCATTTTTTATCCTCCGAGCGTATTTTTTACAGATTTGCTTCAAAAAACGCTTTCAGCGTCTCAATCGCTGCATCTTCGTCCTCTCCGTTTGCTGCAACGGTTACGGTATCTCCCTGCTTTACGCCAAGTGACATTAGCATCATCAGCTGAGTCAGTTTTTTCGTTTTCCCATCTTTTGTGATGGTGCATTCCGATGCAAAATTTTTTGCCTCCTTTACCAGCATTCCTGCCGGTCTTGCGTGGATTCCCAGTTCATCTTTAATGGTATATTCAAATGATTTCATGCTTTTATTCTCCTTCTTCTCTGTCCATAATCCGTTCTATGTGCATAGCGAGATATCCAATTTCGATCTCCTCCATCGGAAGTTTCAGCCTCTTTTCCATCTCCTCACAGATTCGTTTCGCCGCCTGAAAGGCTTTCGGAAACTTTACGGACATGTAGTCATTCATATTTACTTTCAGTTTTTCCCCACTGACCGCTCTTGCAACCATATAGCGGATATGGTTCATCATACGGTTATACGACAACGACATCACATCGATGGTATGCCCGGTGATATGCTCCACCAAAGAAATGCTCTCCCGGACTGCTCTTGCCACTTCCATGTCCTGTGAAACATTTTCCTCCACAATTGCCGAATGAACATGAAGTGCAAGATAGCCGATTTCATGTTCATCAATCTCGATCTGAAGCCGTTCTTTTAAAAGCTCCCTGATACAGGAAGCAACTTTATACTCTTTGTAAAACATCACACGGATATCGTCGGTGAGCGGATTGCTGATCTGCTCACCGTTCTGAATCCGCCGGACAGCAAAATCCAGATGATCTGCCATTGGAAAGACGATGGAACGGTCAATTTTTCCAAATTCCTTTTCTGCCTCGTCAAGCACGGCACTCGCCAGCTCCAGGCTGAGCGGAGAAACGCCCTGTACAATGGTTCTGGCATTTCCTCTCTCCGTCATCTCCGTCAGGGAATAAATGCGGGTATCGTCTCCCGGCTGTACACGCTGTCCCGTTTTTTTCCCAAATGCAATTCCTTTCCCCATGACCAGATATTCCCGGTTACTTTCTTCTTCCACACCAATAAATGAATTGTGGTTCAGTGTTTTTGCTATCCTGTACATTCTTCTCACCCGTTTTTAAGGCACAGCTTACGCGAGAATCTCAATCGCAAATAAAGGATCTCCTGCTTTTACCGGTCCGTCTGTCAAAAGACGGATTCTCTGGTTCTCCTCCAGCTCTGTGCAAAGAACCGGTGACGTAACCGACGGCGCATGTGTTTTCAGATATTCCAGATCCAGCTTCAGCATCGGATCACCTTTTTTCACGGTCTGGCCGCTTTCTACCAGTGCCTCAAATCCCTCTCCGTTCAGTTTTACTGTATCAATTCCGACATGAATCAGAAGGCTGACCCCGGAATCGGTTACAAATCCAATTGCATGTTTTGTGTCAAAAACAAACGCAACTTCTCCGTCCTCCGGAGCACGCACATAAGGATCTTCCGGTGTTACAACAGCGCCGTCTCCCATCATCTTTTCCGCAAATGCTTCGTCCGGCGCAGTAGAAAGATCGGCAGCCAGTCCGCTCATCGGACTGCAGACAGTAATCGTATCCACAACCTTCTGTTCTTTTGTTTCCTGCGCTGGCTCCGCCTCTTTTTGGGCTGGTGCATTTTCTGCTTCTGCATTTTCTGCTTCCGCATACGTATTCGGAGCTTTTTCCAGATAATCCTCTAAATTTGATTTTATCACAGTTACATTTGGTCCGTAAATAACCTGTACGCCATTTCCTTTATGCACAACACCAGATGCTCCTGTCGTCTTTAAAATACTATCGCTGACTTTCGCCGCATCGTGAACCGTACAGCGCAGTCTTGTTGCACAGCAGTCCACATCCGAAATATTTTTCTTTCCGCCAAGACCTTTTGTGATCGCTTCACTCATGGCATCTTCCGATGCCACCCCATCGTTTTGCGCCTCTTTTCTTGCATTTACATCTGCTTTCGTATAAAGCTTGGTTTCTACATCATCATCCTCACGACCCGGTGTCTTAAAATCAAACTTTTTAATCATGAATTTGAAGATAAAATAGTACAGGAAGAAATAAAGAATGCCGACCGGAATCACCCTCATCCAGCTTGTCTTTTCATTTCCCTGCAAAATACCGAACAGGAAGAAGTCCAGAAGTCCGCCGGAAAAGGTAAGACCTACTGCGATATTCAGGATGTGTGCGATCATATAAGCTGTTCCCGCAAGAATAACCTGCACGACAAACAACGCCGGTGCAACAAACAGGAACGAGAATTCCAACGGTTCTGTGATACCGGTTGCCATACACGCAAGTGCTGCGGAAAGAAGCAAACCGCCTGCTGCTTTTTTCTTCTCCGGTTTCGCACAATGGTACATGGCAAGTGCTGCTCCCGGAAGTCCGAAAATCATAAAAATAAATTCTCCGGAGAAATATCTCGTTGCATCTGCACTGAAATGTGCGACATTCGCAGAATCCGCAAGCTGTGCGAAGAAAATATTCTGTCCGCCCTGCACCATCTGTCCTGCCACTTCCATGGTACCTCCGACTGCTGTCTGCCAGAACGGCATATAGAATACGTGATGCAGACCAAATGGAATCAGTGCTCGCTTAATCAGACCGAAAATCAGCGTTCCGACATAACCGGAGCCGGTTACCAGGCCACCCAGCGCATAAATGCCGTTCTGTACAACCGGCCATACAAAATACATTATAATTCCCACAAACATATAGACGATCGTAGAAATAATCGGTACAAAACGAGTACCCCCAAAGAAAGAAAGTGCATTCGGAAGCTGGATCCGGTAAAAACGATTATGAAGTGCAGCAACTCCAAGACCGACAATAATACCGCCAAACACACCCATCTGCAGTGACTGAATACCGCAGACAGAAGTGATGGTTCCTTCCAGAACGGATTCTGCAATTTCTCCGTTTTCCAGAATCTGACCTGTAATGGTCAGCATTGCGTTAATCGCTGTATTCATAACAAAATACGCAATAACGGCTGACAGGGCAGAAACCTCTTTTTCCTTCTTTGCCATACCAATTGCAACACCTACCGCAAAAATCAGCGGCAGGTTATCAAACACTGCACTTCCTACTTTGTTCATGATCACCAGCAGTGCATGAAGAATTGTGCCGTTGCCGAGCAAGCTTGTCAGCCCGTACGTTTCAATCGTGGTTGCATTGGTAAATGAACTTCCGATTCCCAGCAAAAGTCCGGCTACCGGAAGGATTGCGATCGGGAGCATAAAGCTTCTTCCCACTCGCTGCAGAACACTAAAAATTTTGTCCTTCATTTTTTTACTCCTTGTGTAGTTTATACTTTTTACAAGAAGAGTTTCTGCGGTTTTGCATCTTTTTAGCCGGTCTGTACCCTTTTTCCTGAAACAGAGTACAAAAAAGAGACACTAACCCACATAAACAATTCCTGTTATGTATAGTTAATGCCTCCAAAAATCGAGTTACACACTACAACTGTAGTTGAATATAGCACAGATAAATTTCTTTTGTCAAGTCAGTTCTTATTATTTCAGCTTTTTATTTTTACCCACTTTTCATATTTTTATGCATCTATTTTGTGCACAATAGCTAATCAACATCTTTTTTCTGAAATGTCATAAATTCAAGATCTTCCTGTTTCCATAGTTGTGCAGGCACATGCAATACTTCTTTTTGAGCAAACAATGGTATACTTGTTCCTTCTTTCTGGAAAACCCGAAGAGATGTACCACCATCAGCAAAAGCTTTGTTTTCTATATGAACAAATGTCATTCCCTCATATACTTCTTTACTTTCAATATCCTGCCACCGGCCTTCCGGAAGATACAGTTCATATTCATCTCTGTCAAATCCGGGTGAAATAAGCAATGCATCACCAAGCATATAAGACAGATTCTGTGTCTTTGCGATTGGATCTTTCGGATATTCCATCACAAGCGGACGAATCATTGGAATACCAGACTGATGAGTCTGGCAGGCTGTGTGATAAAGATATGGCACAAGTCGATGTCTGAAGTTAATCCATTTTTTTACTTCTTTTAATGCCATATCTCCATACTGCCATGGTTCCCGCGGTGTTTTACCGTGCGCTCTGGATAATGGCATCCACAATCCCATCTGCACAGAGGAAAGGTAATCTTCTATATTCGGACGTTCCTCATTTCCGATATAACCTGTGTTATAAAATCCGCCAAGATCATAACCCCAGAAAGATACGCCAGACATAGCCATCCCAAGTCCAGCCTGAAGAATTGCACTGTGACTTGCTTTATCACTGGAAGAATCTCCTGCCCATGCTGCCGGAATCGTATGAGAACCCACATACCCACTGCGTCCCCAAAGCATTGGCAATTCCCCACGTTCGTCGCAAATTTCTTTCATCCATGTGTAAATATTTTTTGCATACAGATACGTCAGAAGATTATGTCCTTCTCGCCCGCTCATGCCATTGTAAAATACAACATCTTCAGGTACTGCTTCAGAGAAATCTGTTTTTATCACTGATACACCCATTCTGACGATTTTTTTCACACGTTCCTCATACCATGCCAGAAATTCCGGATTTGTGAAATCAAAGCAGGCACACAAAAACTCTGAATCTGCAGTCGCTTTAAACATTGCAGGATGCCCTTCTTTATTTTTTATAAAAAATCCACGTTCTGCCAGTTCCTTAAATGCCGGCGAATCTTCCTGCAAGTACGGATAATTCCAAAGACTTAAATGTATGTTCTTTTTATTTAATTCTTTAATCATTTCTTCCGGTTCAGGGAAACGTTCTGTATCCCATTCCCATACACCAGACATATCCTGCCTCTGCCAGCCGTCGATATGAATTACATCGATACCTATTCCAAATTTTTCAGCATCAGCAACAACATCCTCGACTTCTTTACGGCTCATATAAGAGCATTTTGACATCCAGAAACCAAAAGCCCACTGTGGAATCATAGGTATCTGCCCTGTAATCTGCAAATACTGCTGCAACAGCTTCTTATAGTCTTTGCTTTCTTCTGCCAGGAAAATATAATCCAGAATAGGATCGTCACTGCCCATCTGATAACTGATCCATGATGAAGCACCCATATCAAATGATGAACGCGTAAATGTATTTAACAATACTGAATATCCCCGGCTGCTTGTAAAATACGGATGACTTTTATATGAATCTTCCGTATTAGTAGACAATGCATCTTTTTGCCAACACTCTATTCTTTGTCCACGTTTATTAAAATGTGTAAACTTCTCTCCAAATCCCCAAAATTGCTCATCGGAGAATAATACAAACTGTTCAAATGAGGCTATACTTTTTCCAGATGCATCTACTCTAAATCCTGTTGGAAGCTGTTTCCAACGGTTATCGACATTAGTATCAAAAGCCTGTTCTTTCGTCAATAATTTTCCATTCTGATATATGGACATTTCCCAGTAGTTTTTTGAAAAATGAAGACTTAACTGATTTGTTTCATATATATACAGATCTTCATTTTCTGTAAATTCTGCATTTTTTGTTTCAAACTCCGATTCAGGTACATCTTCGACTACCGTCTGTCTGTGGCTTTTTGCAGTCATCTCCGGCACCATCACAAATCTGAATACCGATGGTGTCAAAAATGTAATACGAACTGTGGCTATACGGTCTTTCCATGTACGTACCAAAAAATGTATTCCATCTTCTTTGGCACACACTGATTCAATTTTTGTGAGAAAATCATACTCATCTGAAAAAATTGTTCTTCGCACCCCACATTGTGGATTATATTGTGTTTCTGCTTTATTAGACATATATTGTCCCTCTCTGGTTTTTATTATTTTTAGTCAAAATGTATAATCGGTAACGTTTTCGTATTCAACATATCATAAATTTGTATATTTTTAAATATCTTTTTTTACCAATACTGACCGCCTCAGCTTTGAAAATAATAGTAGTAAAATTTAAGCCAATTTCTTCGCAATAAGGTAAAATAAAAGAACGGTACCTTTTATTGCACCGTCCTTTTTGTCAACATTTGTTTTATACTGTTTTTACGCTCTTAACCGGAATTTCTGGATGTCCTTTGCATTATTCACACGCTCAATTTCAGCGCCGAGTCCACGGAGCTTTCCGTCGAAGTCCTCGTATCCGCGCAGAATGTATACAATATCATCCACCACGGTAACACCCTCTGCTGCAAGACCTGCAATAACAAGTGCTGCTCCGGCGCGAAGATCCGGTGCGGAAACCTCTGCTCCGGTAAATTTTTCTACGCCGTCAATGATCGCCGTGTTGCCTTCTACTTTAATACAGGCGCCCATACGTGCCAGCTCATCCGCATATTTAAAACGATTTTCAAAAATACTCTCTGTTACAATACTCGTACCGTTTGCCAATGCCAGTGTAACCGCGATCTGCGGCTGCATATCGGTCGGATAGCCCGGATACGGCTGTGTCTTTACGTGTGTTCTGCCCAGACGTTTGCTTGCGCTCACACGGATGGAATCGTCAAACTCTTCTACGTCGCAGCCAATCTCCTCGAGCTTTGCGGTTGTTGCTTCCAGATGCTTTGGAATCACGTTTTTAATCAGCACATCGCCCTTTGTGGCTGCTGCTGCAAACATATACGTACCTGCCTCGATCATATCCGGTACGACCGCATAGCTGGTTCCGTGCAGGGTATCGACACCCTTGATCCGGATCACGTCGGTTCCTGCTCCTTTGATGTTTGCTCCCATGCTGTTCAGGAAGTTCGCCACATCGACAACGTGCGGCTCTTTCGCTGCATTCTCAATCGTTGTATTTCCTCTTGCCATCGAAGCTGCCATCATGATGTTGATGGTGGCTCCAACGGAAACCATATCCAGGAAAATGTGGCTTCCATGCAGATCTGCCGCACTTGCCACGATTGCGCCATGACGGATGCTTACCTCAGCACCGAGTGCGCGGAATCCCTTTAAATGCTGGTCGATCGGACGGCTTCCAATGTTACATCCGCCCGGAAGCGGAACTTCCGCTCTTTTGTATTTTCCAAGCAGCGCGCCTAAAAGATAATAAGACGCACGGATTTTTTTGATATATTCATAATCAACGCTCAGATCTCCGATGGTCGATGCATTGATCCGCACGGTATGGCGGTCGATGCGGTCCACGGTGGCTCCGATCTCTGCGATTGCTTCCAGAAGTACATTAATATCACTGACATCCGGCAGGTTTTCGATCAGGACCGTCTCATCGGTCATCGTTGCTGCCGTAAGAATTGCAAGCGCCGCGTTTTTTGCTCCCCCGATTTCCACTTCGCCCACAAGAGGATTTCCACCTCTGATGACATACTGTTCCATATATTCACCTCAAATTTTCTTTCTCATACTTAACGAGTGTGTTTTATCCAATATCTAACGAATCAAAGTCTTTTTCCTGTTTTTTTACACACTCCAGATACGCTGAAACGCACTGCTCCCCGCAGTTATTTTTCAGTCTCCCCTTATCTTAACTCAAATCTAATACTTTGTAAATCAATTTTAATACATTCTGTGCTATTTCCGTCTTTTTCCATCGTTTCCGGTCAGGAATATTCAGAGAAACATTATATGTAATTTCTAACTATCAGAACATTTCCCTTATTATGATATAATCGTATGTTTTCAAAATTTCCCTGAATATTCCACCAATTCTGTTTTACATGCCGATCTGCTCGCGGAGTGCCAGGATCGTGCCCTGGATATCCCTTCCGCTCTCGTCAACCGTAATTTCGGCATACTGCTCATATAATTTACTTCTCTCATCGTAGAGATCCTTCAGCGTCTGGCCCTCTTTCAGCACGACGCCGCGTCCCTTCAGGTTTCCGAGACGTTTCGCCAGATCCTCATGCGACAGCTTCAGGTAAACGATGGTTCCAATTTCTTTAAAATGCTCCATCGCCTCTTTTCCGTAAATGGCACTGCCGCCCGGCGCGATGACGCTTTTGTCGGCTTCCAGTGTCGCATTGACTTCATTCTCAATCGCAAGAAAGCCTTCATTTCCTTCATCCGCAATGATCTCGCGCAGAAGACGTTTCTCCCGATGCTGGATCACAAGATCCGTATCAATAAACTCATATCCCAACACCTTTGCAAGAATAACACCAACGCTGCTTTTGCCGGCTCCCGGCATTCCTATTAATATAATATTCCGTTTCTTCAAGTTTTATTCCTCCTGCTGTCCTGTATGTACTCTCGGAATCTTTTTGTTTCCTCTATCTCTGCAGATTTGTTCCGCCCTGCTTCATGATCTGCTCGATCTCTGTTTCGCTCGCCACATTGGCATCGTGCTGGATCATCAGCTTTAAGACACTTGCGGAAATCGCAAAGTCGATGGCTTTCTGCGGCTCAAAATCATGAAGCATCGCATGGATCAGTCCCGCGCCAAATGCATCACCGGCTCCGACTGCCTCAAAGCTGTGTACTTTATGAACCGGGCTCTCGTAGAATTTTCCGTCTTTCAGGTAAATTCCCATCCAGTCGCCGTCCTCCACGGTGTAGAGATTGCGCAGCACACTCGCAACCGCTTTGCAGTTCGGGAACTGCTTCTGGATTTCCAGCATGCCCTCTTTGTAAGACTCGATCTGCTCAATGCCGCGCGACATATCTCCGTCGTACGCCGGAATGCCAAGTGATGATTCAAAATCCTCATCGTTTGCAATGCAGACATCCACATACGCCATCAGACGGCGCATAACGCGCTGTGCGTCCTTCGTGGACCACATTTTTCCGCGGTAGTTCAGATCACATACCACCTGGATTTTTTTCTCTCTGCAGAGCGCCAGAGCGTTCTCCAGCGCTTTTTCAATCTCTGTGCTGATGGCAGGCGTGATACCGGAAAAATAAAAGAAATCTACGCCATCAAGCAGTTTTTCCCAGTCAAATTCCTCTGCCTTTGCCATTGCAATTGCGCTGTAAGCGCGGTCATAAACCACGCTCGTCGGGCGGATATTCGTTCCCTTTTCAAAATAGTAAATACCGACGCGTCCGCCGCCCCGCAGCACACGGGATGTATCGACGCCGAACCGGCGGATCTCATTGACGGCTGCCTGTCCCACCTGGTGCTCCGGCACTTTTGTCACGTACGAAACATCGTCCCCGAGTGTCGCTAGGGAAACCGCAACATTCGCCTCCGCGCCGCCGTAATTGGCTTCAAATGTATCTGCCTGTAAAATTTTCAGATGCTCCGGTGTTTTCAGACGCAGCATCACTTCTCCAAAAGTAAGTACCTTCATACTAAAATTCCTTCCAAAAGCAATTTGCTCTTTTGTCTCAATACCTCTTTATCTTACGCTGTTTTCCCCACGGACGCAAGAAAAACCTGCGGAAACCACCCCCGTTTTCCATCGCAGAAAAGCACAAAAAAAGCGGCTTTCTGTTTCGCTTCAGAAAGCCTCTTTTCGTGTATTTCATTATTCTTTTACTGCTCCCAGTGTAATACCGGTTACAAAGTATTTCTGCAGGAACGGATATACAATCAGCATAGGAACAAGGGCGATGAATACCTTTGCTGCCTCCAGAGATTTGTTGGAGTTCTGTGCTAACTGCTGATACTGCTCTGCGGTCAGGGTTACGCCTACCGGGATCTGAACGGAGATCTGACGGATGTAGGTCTGTAACGGATAGTTCGTCTCCTTGTTCATTAATACCAGGCCCTGGAAATACTCGTTCCAGTAACCAACAGATGTGAAGAGGACGATGGTTGCGATAACCGGTTTGGAACACGGAACTACGATCTGCCACAGGATACGCCACGGGCCGGCACCGTCTACACGGGCTGCCTCCTCAAGGTCTCCTGGGATACCGCGGAAGAAGTTCATCATAAGGAGTACGTTGAATACCGGAACAGAACCAGCCAGAACCAGCGCTGCCATGGTATCGATCATACCATAGTTTTTAACGGTGATGAACCACGGAATGGTACCACCATTGAACAGCATACAGAATACCAGGATCCACATCAGGACGTTTCTCGGTTTGTACTCTGTTTTGCTCTTTGCCAGCGGATAGGACATCATGATCAGGACAACCATGGTCCATACGGTTCCGATGACAACTCGTTTGATGGAAATCCAGAAGGAATTCCAGAATGCGGAATCACCCATGATCAGGCTGTAGGATTTTACGTTCGGTCCGATCGGGTAAACAGTTACAAGACCGCCCTCAGCAGCTGCCTTCGAAGAAATGGATACGCAGAACGTATACCATAACGGATAAAAACAGCTGAATGCCAGGAGAATCAGGATGATGGCATTTATGACTTTAAACGCTTTGCTGCCAAAACTCTTGCTTTCTATCATAATTTCTGCCCTCCTTAGAAAATCTTGTAATCAGCAAACTTGTAAGCACAAACATAAGAAGTAACAACCAGCACAAAGCTGACAACAGATTTAAAGAGACCTGCTGCAGTAGCCAGCGAGAACTGCATGTTTGTAATACCAACACGGTATACGTATGTATCGATGATATCACCAGTTTCAATAACCAGCTGGTTGTACATGTTGAATACCTGGTCGAAACCAGCATTCAGAACGTTGCCCATTGCCAGTGTGGTCAGAAGGACGATGGTCGGAACCAGACCCGGGATGGTGATGTGCCATACTCGTTTCCAGCGGCTTGCACCGTCGATAGCAGCTGCCTCATAAAGACTCGGGCTGATGCCGGTCAGGGCTGCCAGATAAATAACTGCGTTGTAACCGAACTCTTTCCATACATCGGTTCCGATCAGTAACTGACGGAAGATGCCAGGAATCGTCATTGGAAGAACCGTATCCGTTGCACCGAATGCACTGCGGACGGTATTGAAGATTCCGTTTGCAC
>ERZ827469.2993-NODE-2993-length-11743-cov-3.269165_pt1 | contig 11743 bp, 9 predicted proteins | sample MGYA00519917_ERZ827469 | MGnify/ENA primary metagenome ERZ827469 (study PRJEB31778, sample SAMEA3449314) | human gut metagenome | biome: human gut; feature: human-associated habitat; material: faeces | place: United Kingdom | collected 2010/2012 ... | reverse complement strand
AGGAGTTCGCCCGCCGCGGCTTCACGTTGAAGAACCCGCCGTTCGAGGTGATGTACGACTACGGGTACTCGGGCGGTTTGGCCGTCGCGGGGTCTGAAGAGCTCATCTTGGAGCTGATGGACTGGGCGCTTGACGCGGGCATGACCTTCGGCATGCACTACTGCTCGCTTGAGAACAAGCACCGTAGCGAGATCCGGCAGAAAAACGAGCGCGCCGTTCACGCGCACCCGTGCATCGAGTTCGACGAGGGCGATTTCTTCCTGAAGACGGCGAAGGTGTTCGGGGACGACATCGCCCCGGCGCGCCGCGTGCTCGAGGACGCGGGGTGCCGCGACTTCATTCCCGATGACGAGGAGCGCTCGCTGGCGTTCCCCCCGCGGTTCGCTGACGTGCTCGCGGGCGTGGCGAACGAGAGCGGAGAGTCCGTGCGCGTGATGCTGTGCTCGCTCGTGTACGAGACCGAAGACGGCGGCGGCTACCTCATCGACGTGGGACTTGAGCCCGCGAAGTAGCCGCCGCGCGTTGCGCGCGTGGAACCGGCGTAGAGTCAAGGAGGGGAGGCCGTCCATCGCGGCCTCCCCTCCTTTTCGTCTATCGGCGCTCGCGCGTGGGCCTTAAGCCGTTCGGGTCGCCCGTTTCTCCTCGTCTTGCTGGTTGCCTGCGCTCATGAGGTAGATGCCCCCGATGACAAGCGCGATGCCTAAGCCTGTGAACAGGCTGAACGGCTCGCCCCATCCGATGCGGCCGATGACGGTGGTGAGCACGGTGCCCGCACCTCCCCAGATGCCGTAGGCCAACCCGAGCGGCACGTTCTTCAGCACGATGACGAAGATGCTGAACGATACGATGTAAGCGACCAGGGTGATAATCGAGAACAGCGGATCGGTGAACCCGTTCGACAGCTTCATGGCGGTGGTTCCCACCACTTCGAAGATGATCGAGATCGAAAGCAACACGTACGGCATGTCTTACACCCCCAGCTTCAGCACGACGACGCCCGCGACGATGAGCAGGAGCCCGATGATTTTCTTGGCGTTGACGCCTTCCTTCCAAAACACCGCTCCCACGACTGCGGTCAGCGCGATGCCCAGACCCGTCCAGGCGGCGTAAACCGGGCCGAGCGGCAGTTCCTCGAGCGTCTGCGCGATAAGGTAGAACGCGACCACGTAGCCGATGGCCGTGCCGACAAGCGGCAGCTTGCGCTGGAAGCCGTTCGACAGCTTCATCATCGAGTCGCCGAACACTTCGAACACCACGGCCACGAGTATCAAAACATATGCACCCATGAAATTCGTTTTCCTCCTTCGTGTCCTCGGGGATTTCCGTCGGACGGTTTTGCTTCGGGAGAGGTTAAACTATCCCATAATGGGAGAGTCAAGGGAGTTTTTCGGGAGGGGGAGGAAAATCATGCGTGATGGTCTTCTGAGCATCGGCGAGCTGGCGCGTATGAAGGGGGTCGGCGTGAAGTCGCTGCGTTACTACGAGAGCATCGGCATTTTCAGGCCTGCGTTCGTTGACCCGTCGAGCGGGTATCGCTACTATTCGCTGAACCAGTTGATGGATCTTGACGCCATCACCACGTGCATCGAGCTGGGAATTCCCCTGAAAGAGCTGCGTGATTACATCGAGCCGTCGGGCATGCTCGACCTGACGGCTTTGCTCGAGCGCGGCAGGCGCCGGGCTCTTGCGCGCATCGCCGAAGCCCAGGCGGTGCTCGCCCAGGTGAGCGCCCAGCTCGACGAGATCAACGAGCAGCGTGCGTTCTCGGAAAGCGATGGGCCTTATTCGAGGGCGATTGAGGGCAGGCTCGTGCTTTGCCAGCGATGGGATGGTGATACGTTCGACGTGCGCCGCTACGCTCGATGGATGTCGGGCGCTTACGCGATGGCGAAGCAGCTCGGCGTGGTTCCTTCGTACTTGCAGGGCTTTCTGTTCGATCCTGCGGAGGGTTTCGAAGAAGGCGGGGATGCGCAAGAGACGATCGGCCTTTGTCGCGAAGGGGGTGCGCTGGGCGCACGTGGCGCTAAGGCTCCGGATGCGTGCAGTGACGTGAACGCGTTCGCCTACCTGGAGGTGTTGTCCGTGTCGGGGTCGAGCGTGCGGGACGACGGGGCGGCGGGGAAGGAGCGCGGCGCCGTGGCCGAGGGGTGCGGCGCCGTTGCCGAGGGGCGATGCGATGTCGCGGTGCAGGATCTGCCAGAAGGCCATGGCGGCCCTGCCGCGAACGAGACGTTCGTCCGTGAGGTTTCCGGAGGGGTGTTCTCGGGCAGGCGCTTGATGGGGTCGAGCCTTGCGGCGTGCTTCGACGAGGCGTTTGCCATCGCAAGGCGAGCGCGCGTGCGGGCCGTCGCCACCGAGGTGTGGGACGCGCATCTTGATCCGAGCACGTACGTGGTGGAGATGCTCGTCGCACGCGGTTAGCGCGTACGCTCGGCGGGCGGGTCGCGGAAAGCCCATTCGCAAGAGGATGCTCGTTGCGCGCGGCTGACGTGTGCTCGTGGGCCGAGGTGCTGACGCGTCTGCGGCTTGCCCTCAAGGAGCCGCACCTGTTAGAAAGGGTGCGCTTCGAGGTATTCTCCATGTCTTTCACGAAGAAAGCTCATGAGCACGCTTTGCACGTGGGAGATTCGCGGTTTCGTCTTGACGTGCTTGGGCAGGAGGAATCCGATTTGACAGAGCGCTTCCGGCGTGGCGAGCGGCACGAACGTGAGATCGTCGGTCGGCATGGTCTCGTCTTGGCAGGCGAGGTGGAAACCGAATGAATCGTAGAGCGCCACGCTCTCGCTTGATGTTCGGGCAAAGCGAAGCAGCATGCGCGGATTCGCCGCGCTCATGCGCACGTTGGCCAGCGGCGTATCGCGAAACAGCCACTCGATCACCTGAGCCATCTCTTTGAAGGAATTTGCGGCACACGGCCAATCGGCGAGCTCACCGCGCTTGAGCGAATTACGATCCGCCAACGGAGAGTCGCGTCGGCAGACGACGCCGATCTTCGTCGGGATAGCGGGATCGAAGACGAGGTTCGGGTTGGCGAGGATCTTCGGCAGGGTGTTGGCGTGGAGGTCGACGAAGCTCAGATCCGACCCGTCGGAGGAGAGCACGCGGCGGACTATCTTTTCGAAGGGCTCCTCGAGGTAGGCCGATCCCGCGAGCATATCGACGTATTCCTGAGAACCCGAGGCTATTTGAGCAGAATAGTACGTGACGTGGATGTTGATCGGGTCGCTCATTTGAATATGACGGCTCTCGCCGTCGTAGAGCGTGCCGAGGAAGCCCTCGTAAGCGGAGATGGTTTGGTTCGCGAAAGCGAGGAAGTGCTGTCCTTCGGGCGTGAGCGTTATGCCCCGGCGGCCCCTCTCGATCAGCTTGACGTCGAGCTCGTCTTCAAGCGCGGTAACGGCTTTGTTCAATCCTTGTTGGGACATGAAAAGGCGCTTTGCCGCACCGTAGAACGTGCCCGCCTCGGCAAGCTCTTTGAAATAGCGCATCGTGTCGAGGTTCATGAGACCTCTCCTTCGTTCACGCCGCAGTGGGTCGACGCGCCGGAAGCGCGGACCCCGCTTTTTGTTCGCTGCGGTGTATATGCATCTTTCGGTTGTGCATACAGCAATCATACGTTTCTTTCTCGTGCATGGGCGAGGATTCACAATAGAAAACATGGTTGAAGGTCGTTCGCGAGGAAGGGGGCAAGCGGCAAGGTCGATGCGGGCAGGGGAGAAGCCCGCAATGTATCGGAGGGATCCGACTTCGAAAGGGGAGTGCTTCATGGCAAAAGGAGAGTCTTTCGTCTACACCTGTTGTCCGGGTTGGGGCGACCATGAGTTCTGCGCCATCAAAACCATCGTGAAGGATGGGAAGATCGTTCGTACCGAGAAGCCGTGCTACACGGGTGCCGAGGCGGATGAGGGTTACATCTGTCAGAAGGGCGTCATGTCTTGCCGGCAGCCCTACAACCCGAAGAGGCTGCTTTACCCGCTCAAACGCGCAGGTGAGCGCGGCGAGGGAAAATGGGAGCAGATCAGCTGGGACCAGGCGCTTGATGAGATTGCGGCGAAGCTGCTCGAGTTGAGGGAGAAGTACGGGCCCGAATCGCTTGCCATGTGGGATATCGTCGCATCGGTTCCGCCGTCCCAAGGCCTCGCCGCGCTGCTCGCCTCGCGCTTCATGGGGTTGTGGGGCGCCTCCGATCCCGTCCAGGGTTACGGTCTCGACAACGGCCCGTTCTACGCGGCGTTTTTCGACATGGGCAACTTCTACAAGTACATGACCACCGACCCGAAGAACTTCGACACGTCGGACTACATCATCGTTTGGGGAGCGAATCCCATCGAGAACCAGCAGCGAATCGCCAAGCATCTCGTCGAGGCGAAGTCGAACGGCGCGAAGATCGTCGACATCGGCCTTTTGTTCGACGGCACGGCGGGATTCGCCGACGAGTTCATTCCCGTGCGCCCGGGTTCTGACCCCGCGCTGTCCCTCACTATGGCTAACTTGATCATCCAAAGCGGTCTCTATAAGAAGGATTTTCTCCTCGCGTACACGGTCGCGCCCTTCCTCGTGCGCGATGACGACAACATGTTCATGCGGGATGCAGACGGGAACTACCTGGTTTGGGATGAGCAGCAAGGTTGCCCCGTCGCCATGACGCCCGGCGAGCAGGCCTCTCCCTGCGAGACCATGGAACTTGACGGAGCGCACGTGGTGGATGGCGTGGCGTGCAAGACGGCGTTCGCCCGATTGCGCGAGCATCTGGCAACTTACACACCCGAGTGGCAGCAGACGATAACCGGGGTGGCCCCCGAGGTCGTGAAGCGCTTGACCGACGAGTACGTGGCGGCTCCAAATGCCTACATCTTCGGCGCGCTGGGCTTGCGCTATCAGAACCAGGGCGAGAGCTACCGCTCGTTCTATCTTCTCGGCATGCTCACCGGCAACCTGGGGCGCCCGGGTGCAGGCGTCACATCCGAGATGCTTCCCTCGGGTTTCCCCATGGCGTTCAACGACGCGCCTATCACCATGCCGCTCGGCAAAGAGGGCTACAAGGGCAAGATGATGCGTCAAAACGAGTTCATCAACCAGGTTATCAGCCAAGAGCCTTACCCCATCAAGGCGTTCTGGGTGGTGGCAGGCAACCCCGTGCACAACTGCCCGAATCGCGGTCTTTGGCTCGATGAGATATTCCCCCGGATGGAGCTTATCGTCGACGTTGATATTTGGATGACCGATACCGGCCAGTACGCCGATTACGTGCTTCCCGATTGCATGCCGTTCGAGCGCTACGAGTTGGTCGCCGCCGCCGCGTACAACCACATCGTGTTGCAGGAGCCGGCGATCGAGCCGCAGGGGGAGGCGAAAGACCCCACTTTCCTTTACAGCGAGCTGGCCAAGCGCGTCGGCCTCGGCGAGTACTTCGACAAGACCGCGGAGGAGTGGATCGCGATAAGGCTGCAGTCGAAGTGGCCGATGATAGCGGGCATTCAGCCGCCGCTCACCTACGAGCGGCTGAAGGAGGAGAAAGTCGTTCGCGCCGCCACGCCGCCTGTGGCATGGGATCCGTTCATGGGCATGCAGTTCGACACGCCTTCCCGTCGTTTGGAGTTCTACTGCGAGCGCTTGGTGCCGGTGAACGCGCAGATAGCTTCTTATATCGAGCCGCTCGAGGCGCCGACGCTCACGAGCCTAGGCAACGGCACCGCCAAGGGGAAATATCATTTCTTCAGCGGCCGCCAGCGCTTCTTCATGCAGTCGATGTTCACTGACGACCCCGTTATGGCCGACTTATCGGGAGGGTATCCGACGGGCCGCATCAACCCGATCGACGCCGAGGCGGAGGGCATCGTCGACGGCGACAAGGTGGAGATCTACAACGAGCGCGGTCATGTGACTATCGAGATGAAGCTCGATCAGCAGATTCCTCCCGGAACCGTGCAGTGCTGGTTTGGATGGCGTCACGATGCGTTCGAGGACGGCATGTACTCCGAGCTCATCCCCGCTCTCGGCAGCGATTACACGCTCGATGACCGCTCGTGGCATTGGGATAAATGCGTGCGCGAGATAGGCGGGTATCAGGCGGGATTTGGTACAGGCGGTATCGGCGGCATGGCGGGTTCGTGGGACACCATTTGGGATTGCGCGTGCGATATCCGCAAGGTGGGGGAGTAGGAGGACGACATGGACGAGAAGACGATCTTGGTCAATCTTCAGCGTTGCACGGGCTGCTGGACCTGTTCTCTTGCCTGCAAGGTGGGAAACCATCTGCCCGACGACGAGTTTTGGCTCACAGTGCGCACTCAGGGAAGCGGCGAGGGCATTGACCGCCCCGCTGGGGTTTGGCCCGACCTCCATATGAGCTGGATTCCCGTTTGGTCTCAAAAATGCGTGCGCTGTCCGTCGCGTATCGCTGAGGGGGAGGCTCCGTATTGCGTGAACTGCTGCCCGAACAAGGCTCTCTGCATCGGCGCTGAGGCCGAGGCGGAGGTCGAGCGCCTGCGCCAGAAGGGTTTTAGGATCTTCCGTCTTCCCGCGTGGGAGACCTCGGCGCCGAATGTGGTGTACGCGTCGAAGGGGTAGCGGCTCGGGGCGAGCCGAGGGTTTGATGCCTGCGAAGCGTGCTCTTTGAAGGCTCGGTGAGTCTTGGATCGAATCGGGGGAGCGTCGTTCGAAAGCGCTCCCCCTGCTTTGTCTTCGCTATGCGCGTGTTCGTACGAGCCTACGCTTTCTCCACGCGCACGGCGCACACCTTGTACTCGGGCACCTTGCAGGTGTCGTCGAGAGCGGCGATGGTGAGCCAGTTGGCGTTGCCGTCTTGGAAGTGGAAGGGCATCCAGGTTTCCCCGGGATGCGTCTTCCCCGAGACGCGCGCCCGCGTGGTTATCTGCCCGCGGCGCGAGCTCACGCGCACCTCGTCTCCATCGACGATGCCGAGCTTTTCGGCGTCAACGGTGTTGATCTCGATGAACGACGTGTTGCCGATCTCCTCAAGACCCGCCGTCCTGCCCGTCATGGCGCAGGCATTGTATTGATGCAACACGCGTCCGGTTGACATCAAAAGCGGGTAGCTCTCGTCGGTCGTCTCGGCGGAGGGTCGGTAATCGGCGGTCGAGTAGATCGCCTTGCCGCGGGCGAAGGTTCCCACGTGCATGATGGGCGTGCCCGGATGCTCGGGGGTGGGGCAGGGCCATTGCAGTCCGCGGCCCGCCACCTCGGCGCTGTCGAGGCGCGCGTGGCTGATGCCGCCGTAAGAGGGCGTGAGCGATGCGATCTCGTCCATGATCTCGGCGGCGCTTAAGTGCGGCTGCGCGTAGCCCATACGGTTCATGATCTCGGTGAATATCTCGGTATCGGGCTTGGCTCCCTCGGGGCCGGCCACCGCCTTGCGCACGCGCTGGACGCGGCGCTCGGTGTTGGTGAAGGTGCCCTCCTTCTCCGCATAGCTGTATCCGGGCAGCACGACGTCGGCGTACCGAGCCGTCTCCGTGAGGAAGAGCTCGTCGACCACGAGAAACTCGAGCGATTCGAGCGCATGGATGACGTGCGTCGTGTCGGGATCGCTGCGAACGGGGTCCTCGCCGCAGATGAACAGGCCCTTGATGCGCCCCTCGGCGGCTGCGGGCAGCACCTCGGTCGAGCGAAGTCCGGTTACGGGCGAGATCTCAACGCCCCAAGCGGCTTCGAACTTCGCGCGCGCCTCGGGGTTGGCGACCTTCTGGTACCCCGTCAGATCACCCGGCATCGCTCCCATGTCGCATGCGCCCTGGACGTTGTTCTGCCCGCGGATGGGGTTCACACCGCAGCCGCGACGTCCGAGCTTGCCGTTGACGAGCGCGATGTTGGACAGCGACATGACGCCTTCGGTGCCGGTTGAGTGCTCGGCGACGCCGAGGCAGTACATGATAGCGGCGCGCTCCGCGTTTCCGTAGAGCTTCGCCGCCGAGACGAGGTCGCGTGCGTCGATGTGGCAGATCTCCGCCACGCGCTCGGGCGTGTAGGGTTTCACCATCTCGGCGAGTTCGGCGAATCCCTCGGTGCGCTCGTTGACGAACTCCTCGTCGACGAGCCCTTCGCGGATGAGCACGTGAACCATGCCGTTGGCGAAGGCCACGTTGGTGCCGGGGCGGATCTTCAGGTGGATGTCGGCGCGCGCCGCCAAGCCGATGTCGCGGGGATCCACCACGATGAGATGGGTTCCCTCCTCGACGGCACGGCGGATCTGCATGCCGAGGACGGGATGCGCCTCCTCGGGGTTCGATCCGATGAGCAGCATCACGTCGGAGTCGGTCGTGATGTCCTCGATGGTGTTCGTCATGGCTCCGGAGCCGAGCGTCGTTGCCAGACCGGCAACGGTGGGGGCGTGTCAAACACGTGCGCAGTTGTCGACGTTGTTCGTCCCGAACGCACAACGCGCCATCTTCTGGAGCAGGTAGACGTCCTCGTTGGTCGAGCGAGAGCAGGCGAACGCCGCGAGCGTGTCCCCGCCGTGCTCGCGCTTGATGGCGGAGAGCTTTTCGGCGACGAGCGTGAGCGCCTCGTCCCAGGTCGCTTCCTCGAACTCGCCCGTCTCGGGGTTTTTGACGAGCGGCGTTTTCAGCCTGTCAGCCGATCCGACGAAGTCGAAGCTTCCCGAGCGCCCCTTCACGCACAGGCGTCCCTTGTTCGACGGACCCTGCGCCGCGTAAGCGTCGACGATGCGGTTGTCTTTCGCGACCAGCTCGAGCTGGCAGCCCACAGCGCAGTGCGGGCAGGTGGTCAGCGTCGTGTCGACCTCCCAGGAGCGATACTCGGCGCGGCGCTTCTCGGCGAGGGCGCCCGTGGGGCAGGCCTGCGCGCAGCAGCCGCACGATTCGCATGACGTCGTCTTCCAGTCGGGGCCGAACGGCGCGAGGATGGTCGTGCGCGTGCCGCGTTTGCCCGCCTGCAGCGTGTGGTTGCGGGCGAGGTTGTTGCATGCGCCCACGCAGCGCTGGCATCGTATGCACAGGTTGGGGTTGTACGTCAAAAACGGGTTCGAGTCGAGGACGGGCTCGCGTTCGCAGCTGATGTCGAAGGTGGGCGTGTCGATGCCGACCTCGCGGCAGACGTCTTGAAGTTCGCACGACCCGTTTCTCTTGCAGGAGAAGCAGTAGTTGACGGAGTTCAGGCCGTGCTCGGAGATGATGAGGTCGAGCGCGGTCTTGCGTGAGAACATCACACGCTCCGAATCGGTTGTGACCACCATGCCCTCCGCCGCTTTCGTGCTGCACGCGGGCATGAGCGCGTCTGCGCCTTCGACTTCCACGACGCAGACGCGGCATGAGCTGATGGCGCTCACGTCGCGCAGGAAGCACAGCGTGGGGATGCGGATGCCCGCCGCCTCCGCGGCGTCGAGGATGGTCGCGCCGTCGGCCACGTTGACGGAGACCCCGTCGATCGTGAGCGTGACGATCTTCTCGGACGCGCGTTCGTCGGCGAGCGCGGCGAGCGTGGTTCGTTCGTTATTCATACTGGGTCCTTCCTCCCACCTGGGTTCCGCAGCCGAAGAAATCGCAGCGCAAGCAGCGCCCGCATTCCTGGGCGGCCTCTTCGGCGCTCATCTCGAGTTCGACGGCATCGAAATCGAGCTTTCTCTCGCGGGCGGGTCGCTCGGCTATGCTGACACGGCCGGTGGGGGTGCGGTTGTTGGGGCGCGGTGCGGGAGCCTCGACGCCGCAGTTGAGCTTGTGGTCGTAACCGAGGAAGTTGTCGATGTTGCGGGCGGCCACTTTGCCTGCGGCGATGGCGCGGATGACCGTCGCAGGGCCCGTTTGGCAGTCGCCGCCGGTGAACACGTTGTCGAAGCCCTCGGCGGCGAGCATGTCGTCTGCTGCGAATCTTCCGCGCACCGCCGTCATGCCGAACTGCTCGAATGGGTCCACGACGACGGCCTGTCCGACCGCGACCAGCACGATGTCCGCCTCGGTGCGGCGTTCGGGCTTGCTTGCGTTCAGCGGCGCGGGCCGCCCCCCGCGTACGGGCCCGATCATCTGCGGCTGCGTGATGAGGGCGCGCACCCGACCCTGCTCGTCGGCCTCGATGCGCACGGGGGATTCGAGCGCGATCATCTCCACGCCCTCGGCGATGGCGCTTTCGATTTCCTCGTCGAGCGCGGTCATGTCCTCGATGCGGCGGCGGTAGACGATGGACACCTCAGCGGCGCCTGCTCTCACCGAGGTGCGCGCGCAGTCCATCGCGACGTTGCCGCCGCCGATGACGACGACTCGCTTGCCGGTGAAGTCGGGGTAGTCTCCGTCGCCGATCGAGCCGAGCAGTTCGACGGCGGAGGCGACGCCGCGCGAGTCGGCTCCTTCGATGTCGAGCTTCTTGCCCTCATCGGCGCCGATGGCGACGTAGACGGCGTCGTGGCTTTTCGAGAGCTTCTCCATGGCCGCGGCGTCGATGCGCACGCCTAGGTGCGCGTTGATGGCCCCGGCGGACAAGATGGCCGCGACGTCCTCGTCGAGGCGCTCGCGCGGGAAGCGATAGGCGGGGATGCCGTAGCGCATCATGCCGCCGAAGGATTTCTTCGCCTCGAAGACGTCGACCTCGTGTCCCATGAGGGCGAGGAAGTAGGCGCAGGTCAAACCCGACGGGCCTCCTCCGACGACGGCGATGCGACGTCCGGTTGCCGCCGAGGGCGCGGGCGTGGGAACCCGGTCGGCCCGTGCTTGATCGACGGCGTATTTCTTGATGCCGCGGATGTTGATGGCGGCGTCGATGAGCTTGCGGCGGCAGCCTGCTTCGCAGGGGTGCTCGCATACGAACGCGCAGGCGGTGGGGAACGGGTTGTCTTTGCGCACCGTGTTCACGGCGCTGGCGCAGTCGCCTTCTCCGACCAGCGCGATGTAAGCGGGGACGTTGACGTGCGCAGGGCATTTGGTTTCGCAGGGAAGCGTCTGACCGACGCCCTTCTGGCAGAAGCGCTCCTTGATGTGCTTCTCGTATTCCGACGCATACGCCTCGAGGCCGTCGAGGACCACGCGTCCGGCGACGTAACCGATGGCGCAGTCCGAGGCGTCGTGCGCGAACGTCGCGAGCATGCGGATCTGATCCATGGTGGTCTCGTCGGCTTCGCATCTGCCCACGCTGTGGAGCAGTTTCGCGAGTTGCGGCAGGCCGTCGCGGCAGGGCGCGCACTTGCCGCAGGTTTGCGCGGCGGCGGCTTCGAGCAGCGCCGCCTGCACGGCGATGGGACAGGTTCCGGGTGGGGTGGCTTCGATGCGCCGCGCGTATGCGTCGAGCCCTGCGCTGACGCGAGCGTCGTCGGCGGATCGAGGCGCGATGGATGAAGTGCTCACGGGTTACCTTTCGTCTCTCGTCTCGTTTTCAAGACAACGTTGCGTCTTGCGAGCGCAACGGGTCGAATCGTCGTACGCCATCGCTTCGCGCTCGTCGTTTGCGTGAAAGCGCGTTTTGAAGCGTTGCAGTTTGCAGGCGAATGACAAGATGCAACATGATAGCGTGACTCGGACACCACTATGTTAAGCGGTCGTTTCGCGGCGCGATTCGAACTCTTTGGGGTTTTCGAGAACTGGGTTGCCGCGCGCTGCACCCGGTTTTACGCGTGCGTCGCCTCGATGATGCGCCTCTCGGTTACGACGAGGTTCACCGCGCGGTCGTGCTCTTCGACAACCCCCCTAGCAGCAAGGCTTTCGAGAAGATGCGATTCACGGCAGAGTCCTACCGTCGTGCCGGGGAAGGAGGGGAGGAACGTGTTGTAGAAACCTCCTCC
>ERZ827469.2990-NODE-2990-length-11746-cov-7.763579_pt1 | contig 11746 bp, 7 predicted proteins | sample MGYA00519917_ERZ827469 | MGnify/ENA primary metagenome ERZ827469 (study PRJEB31778, sample SAMEA3449314) | human gut metagenome | biome: human gut; feature: human-associated habitat; material: faeces | place: United Kingdom | collected 2010/2012 ... | reverse complement strand
GCCGCACCTCGCTCGCCGTATCGGCACTTAGAATTATGCGGTATTGCCCTATACTCTGATTATAATCGGATAACCCGGCTTTACCTCATTTTTGCGTGAAACGCCGGTTATTCTGCGTGAAATACAGCGGCGGCCGCCACAAAAAAAGCGGAGGCTCACCGGGAGCCTCCGTGATAACTTGTTATGCTTTTGCGCCTGTTGGGGCTGCGGTGTTGCCTTAGCAGTTCAGGACAAGGCTGACCGTTACGATGCCGTCCTGCAGGTGATAGCGGATGTTGCCGTCGTATTTATCGACCGCCATCAGGATGCTTTCAATGCCGGTGCCCTTCGGCTCGATCATATCGTCCACGATCACAAGGCCAGGGGCACAGGGGTTGCTGCACACGATCACGAGCTTTCCCTTTTTTATGCGGAGGCTTACCGTGATCTTTCCGTGGGAGCCGCACGCCGCACAGCCGTTGCACGCATTTTCCAGCAGATTGGAAAGGATCGCCACAAAGTCCATGTCGGCAATCGCCGTATCCTCGGGCACCTCGGCTGTCACCGAAACGGCAATGCCCTCCTTCTGCGTGCGGTTGTAAAAATTGTTCAGAATAGCGTTGACCGTGACATGCGGGCAAAAATCGATCTGGCTTGCGGTGTCCAGACTGTGGATAAATTCCTCAATATAATGCTCTGCCTCCTGCGGCTTTCCCTGCCGGAGCAGCAGCGCAAGATTCTGCATATGATGCCGGAAATCATGGCGAATGGCCTTGGCTGCCATGGCGTTTTCCCGCGCGGTGGCAAGCTGCCCCTGCAGGTATTGCACATTTTGGCTGATCAGCTCCATCCGCGCCTCGGCGCTCATGGATTGGATCGTGCCGAATATGACCCAGAGAACGGCAACGAAAATCACCGTGGTCGTGCCGAACAGCATGGAATACACGGTGTCGCGCGTATTGCGCATGATGAGTGCGACCAGCAGGGAAAACACAAATAAAAACAGCGCCGATACAAGCGAGATGGAATACCATGTCCGTCTTTTGTCCCCCGGTACCGTGCGCATATACGGGCGGGCATAGCGCAGATACAGCAGGATTGCCGGTACAGTCAGCGCTATGCGCACGATGCTGCGCGCGTATATCTGCCCAACGCTCGACAGGCCCGGCAGCAGACTGTCACACAGCAAAACCGAAAGACAGAGTATGATGCAGAAGATGTTTGCATAGGTGAGGATCAGAAACAGCTTTTTGCTGAAGGAGTCGGCCGAGGTGTACAAAAACAGCGCAACGGCCGGTACGATGGTGCCCACAAACGAGAAAGAAATCACATGCGGGGAGGTCTTGCCCAGCAGCATAAACGCCAGCAGGGCCCATACGATAAAGAACAAGGCGTAAAGCCCGTAGAGCAGCAGGGTCTTTTTGACCGAATACTTCCGCTCGGTCATTGCGGCAAAGCAGGCGATATGCGTTGCCACCATAAGCAGGGAGGTCATAACCAGATGATTCATTGCTATGCTACCTTTTCTTCCAAAAATCGGGCGGCGCGGCAAAAGCGTGATTGTCAGCCCAACATCAGGACGCCTGCACAATCGGACATTTGTGTAAAGGAAAGAGCCGGGAAATCTTTTCTCAGTTCTTCAATGACAAAGTAGATTTCATCAGGATCCCATGCGTCGCCGGCCTTCCATTTGCACTGCTCTAAAGCCTCGCGTGTTTCAAAGGCAACATCACCGATGATGATTTTGCCGTTCTCCTTTAAATAGCCGCGCAGGTCTGAAAGAAAGCTTTTCTTTTGCGCATCCGTCAAATGATGCAGAGAGTATGTAGCAACAATATAATCATAGCGGCAGCTTCGCAAAGGCTCAACAAGCCCTTTTGAAAAGTCCCCTTGATATAAATGTGCGTTTGGCATTTTTTCGGATGCCAGCGCAATCATTCTTGCTGAAAAATCCTGCCCATAGATGGAGCAGCCGTGCTCGTACAGCTTGGTTGTCAATGTGCCTGTTCCGAACCCAATATCCAGCACAACGGCATTTTCTGATCCCATTATGGTCTGGAAAATGAACCCGAGCACCTTTTTGTATCCGGCAAAGGGATAGGTGTTTCCCTCATCAGAAAGGCCGACCGCTTTGTCATACCCATCAGCCCAAAGGTCAAATTCCTTGTTGTTTAGCATACTTATATCCTCGATGACTTCTGATTTATCTGCTGTTCCCGGCAAGCTTGCAGGGGACGCAGGTATGCGCCCGCGGACTGCCGTAAAAGGTGCGCGCACCCCTTAGTCCCCTCTGCGAGGGGGCTCCGCCCGCAGGCGGTAGGGGAGAGAGCTGTACAGTAGCCCGGCAAACGGAAAGCAGTCAATTACAGTGTTTTTCATTGGCATGCGCGTAGTAAATTGTTTTGGGAGCATAACGCATAACAAGTTCCCAATCATATTTCAGCTTTTCGTTTTGTTCATAAGCAGCAAGATACTCGATAGGCTCCAAATCTCCAACAAAACATTCGCCGCTATCTAAAATCAGTGATATGCTGTCCGCACTATGGCTTGTGGTGGCAACAATTTCTCCATCAATGCCTATATTTGCAAGAAATGCTCGGCTTTCTGCTGTGCTGATGATGATTGCATTATCCTCATGAATGGGTTCATAAGCCAAGCTATGATCTCTACCAAAAATAGAATCCGCAAAATGAATATAGGGATATTGCGTATCTATCACAAGAAGCCTGACGCCTTGTTTCATCAATTCGCTTACCAGACCAATATGGTCAGGATGGTAATGTGTTGCTAAAACATAAGTAATATCGCGGATTTTAATATCGTGCGCTTTAATTGCCCTATAAAACGCAGGCAGTGTCCCTGCATAGTCTGTATCAACCAGTAAATTTCCATTCATTCCGCGGATAAAAAATGTGTTCGTATTCCCATATTTCAATTTGATTTGCATAGACACCACCTCTCCTGATTCCAGTCATCCGCTGCGCAGTTTTCCCCACAAGGCAGACCATAAAAATCAGATCTGCCCCGGCGGTGCCGCAAACCATTACACTTTTTTTACAGGATACCGCACCCATGTGTGCTTGTCAAGGCGCGCTTGCTATACCCTGAGTGCCTCGGTTCTGCACAGCGGCTCCCAAAACAGGAAAAAGCCCGTTGTTAGTTGTCACAACAGGTTTTTTCAATGTTTTATAGTGCTACTGCACAGTAGTGGTCATACGGTGGTCAAGAATCTTCCGTACCCCAGCACGCTGCGTTCCGGAAATATCTTGGAAAAATTGGGCGATTCGCTCGTAAAAGGTTGACGCGGCTGCGTTCGGGGGTATATCATATTTATATAGAACCTTGCGCGGAGGGAGGAACGCACGGTGATCCGAATCGGCATTGTGGACGATGAAAAACAAGAAAGAGACCAACTGAAACAGGCGCTGGCGCGGTTTAGCGCGGAGAACGGCACAGAACTGAACGTACAGGAGTTTGACTGTGCGGCTGTCTATCTGGCGGCGCAAGACCGTGATTTTGACATTTTATATCTGGACATTGATATGCCGCAGATGTCCGGCATGGAACTGGCCGAAAAAATCCGGGAGACAGATCAAGATGTCATCCTCATTTTCTGCACGAATTTGCAGCAATTCGCGCTGAACGGGTACAGCGTCGGCGCGCTGGGCTTTATTGTAAAGCCGATACAGTGGTACTCCTTCCATATGTATCTGACGCGGGCGCTGAAGGTGCTGCAAAAGCGCGCCGGTCAAAAGACTGCGCCGCCGCACATTGTCGTCAAGGACGGCACCGTGACGCGGCTGCTGGATGCAGCGGAAATCGCCTATGTGGAGGTACGCCAGCACGATCTACTGTACAACCTGTGCAGCGGGGACGGTAAGACCGAGATCATCAAAAACCGCGGTTCGATGCAGGAAATCGCGGCGCAGCTGACGCCCTACGGCTTTGTACGATGCAGCGCCAGTTATCTTGTGAACCTGCGCTGTATCACGGCGGTAAGCCGTATGAATGTCTATATCGGCGGGGCGGCACTGCCCATCGGGCGCACCTACAAGGACGCCTTCACCGAAGCATTCTCCCGATATATGGCAAAAAAGGAGTGGGAAGACCCATGCCTGTCATAAATTGGATACTGAACCAGCAAATCCAGCTGGGTATGATTCTATGCGCTGGCCTGTTTGTCCCGTGGGGGCAGCGCCGCAGCTGCTTCGTTCCGCGGCTGGCGGCGGGTGTATGGGTCTTTCTCGCGCTGACGGACACCCTGGCATTTCTGCCGCTTTGGGCAAGATTGCTGCTGTATACGACGCTGCTGTTTGGTCTGATATGGTTCAGCTTTGACTGCAGCCCGCTGCACGCCCTGTTTTATACAACCTGTGCCTACGCGGTGCAGCACATTACCAGTAAGCTGGCCTATATGCCCATTATTTGGCTGTTTCAGCATGGGCGCACGGACAGGCTCGTCAACTTTGTCATTCTGCTTTTCAGCAACCTTGTGGTCTGTCTGGTCATCTACCTGCTGTTTACCCTGCGCATCCGGCGCGGGCGCCTGCTGTTTGACAATGTCAAGACTGTGCTTTACTCCGGCTTTTTCCTGATTGCCGCGGTCTACCTGAGTGTTGTGCTGGAGGATGTTCTGGACAGCAGCGCAGAGTCCTACCTGACCGCCTATCTGGCGCTGAATGCGTTCTGCATCCTGTTTGCCATCACGATTCTGGCGCTGGAATTTTCAAATTGCAGCATCAAGAGTCTGGAACACGAGAATGAAACGCTGGCGCAGCTGCTGGAATGTGACAAGCAGCAGTATGAGCAGGCAAAAAAAGACATGGAAAAAATCAACATCCGCTACCATGACCTGAAACAGCAGTATTCCCGCGCCACAGATGAGGAACGCGCCCGTTTGGAAGAAGAGATGGACAACCTGAACCTGCGCTATCTCACCGGGAATAAGGCGCTGGACATCACACTGACCCAAAAGTCGGCACTCTGCGGGCAGGCAGGTATTCAACTGGTCTGCTCGGCAGACGGCAGCTGTCTGGAGGATATGAAGCACTACCACATTTACTCCCTGCTGGGCAATGCGCTGGACAATGCCATTGAGTGTCTGACGCAGGTAAGCGATGCGTCTAAGCGGGTCATCACACTGGACATCAGCCGCTGCCGTGACATGGCGGTCATCCGCGTGCAGAACTACACCCCCGCACCGCCGACGCTGCGGGACGGCGCTATCGTCACAACCAAACAGGATACCGAGGAGCATGGCTACGGCATAAAAAGCATCAAAAGCATTGCCGAGCAGTACGGCGCAACCGTGACCGGTGTGGACGACCTGAACCAGACCTTTGAGCTGCTGCTAAGCGGCCGCATTGATGCCACGCTGAACGCTGAGGTGACCTACTATGATTACATGAAGGAGCACCCCGACGCGAACGCGAAAATCGCCGTGCTGACTGCGGACGCGAACGAGGTTGCCATCCCGATGCGCAAGGGCGACGAGACCGCCACCCTGCGCGCTGCCATCGACACCGCCATTGAGGAAATGCGCGCCGACGGTACGCTGAAGGAATTGAGCGAGAAGTACTTCGGGACGGATATCTCCACGAATGAATAAATGAAGCATCCCCCGCCGCGTTGAAACGGCGGGGGAATTTTTGTGTGGGGGAGATGGATGGGAAAACGGGAAATTGCCGGAAGGCTGCGGGCCGGGTATGCCCGGCCCCTACAACTCTGTCTCGCGGCTCGTAGGGACGGGGCTCTGCTCCGCCCGCGCCGCGTACCCGCAGTGGCATTTTGCACAAAGGGATGCGACCTTGTCTTGTGCGCTTTGCACTACGCTTTTTGTAATCTTTTTGTTACAATTACAGATTGCGCGCCCAAAACGATAGGTTATGCAAATTTTGTGCCGCAAAGCCCCTTTTCTGCTACAATAAGGTCAGAACAAAGGCAGGGGCCAAAAGCCCCGCCAAAATTCAAGGAGGAGAAAAATGCAAAAGAAAAAACTCACACCACTGCAAATTGTAGGCCATATTCTGCACACAGGTATTCTGGCTGTGCTGGCAGTTGTCATGGCAGTGCTGTTGTTTGCAGCCAACGTCATTCTGCCTAGCTACGCCCGCATGATAAATGCAATGCTGGGCTACAAGAAATCTTGGGACAACAGCAAAGTACAGACCGAGGGCCTGGACCTGGACTATAACACGGCGGACTATACCGCCGACACCATCGGTGATGCCGAAAAAGACCTGACCGACCGCATCGACAATGAAGGGGTCGTTCTGCTGAAAAATGACGGCGCCCTGCCCCTGGCCGAGGATACGACCGTGAGTCTGTTCTCTGCCAACAGTAAGCAGAATGTGGGTGCCGGGCTGATGGGCGGCGGCTCGCCGTTGAATACGGCCCTGACCGAGCGCGGCCTGAACGTGAACGAGACATTGTGGAATTTCTACACGCAGGGTGCAGGTGCCGGGTATGGGCTGGCCAGCGGCTCCATCGGCTACGGCGATGCCGAGGACTTCCGTATCAACGAGTGCCCGCTCTCTGTCATGCAGGGTGAGAGTGGTCTGCTGGACAGCGTACAGGGCACGACCCCGGTCTACATTCTCAAGCGTGTGGCAGGCGAGGGCCGTGATATGCCCCGTTCGATGTACAACCACGCTGCCAGTGAGGAAGACAAGGTCCGCAGCTATCTGGAACCGGACTCCACCGAGCGTGAGATTCTGCAATACCTGAATGATAACTACGACAATACAGTGCTGATCGTAAACTCCAACGCAGCGCTGGAGCTGGACTGGCTGGCCGATTACCCCAACATCAAGTCGGTGCTTTACGCGCCGACCATCGGCGCAGCTATGGCGGATGTGCTGACCGGCAAGGTCAGCCCCAGCGGGCGCACGGTGGACACCTTTGCGGCCGATGCCTCTGCATCCCCGGCGGCGCAGAACTTCGGTGATTATGCCTACTATGACGAAAACGGCAGCATCACAAAGTATAACTACGTCACGTATGAGGAAGGCATTTATGTCGGCTACCGCTATTACGAGACTCGGTATGAGGACGTTGTCCTCGACCAGGGTAATGCGGGCGATTACGACTATGCCGGCGAGGTCGTGTATCCTTTCGGTTACGGCCTGAGCTATACGACCTTCGATTGGAGCGACTTTAAGGCAGACTGGAGCGGTGACACCTGCACGGCACAGGTCACTGTCACCAACACCGGCGATATGGCAGGCAAGGACGTTGTGGAGCTTTATGTACAAAGCCCCTATACGGATTACGACAAAGCAAACGGTGTGGAAAAGCCTGCCGTGGAGTTGGTCGGCTACGGAAAAACGTCTGAGCTGGCACCCGGCGCAAGTGAGACGGTAAGCGTTACCTTTACGAAAGACCAGCTCAAGGCATATGACGCCAGCGGTGCGAAAACATACATCCTGGATGCAGGTGACTACTATATTACCGCGGCAAAAAATGCCCACGACGCTATCAACAATGTGCTGGCGGCCAAGGGAAAAACCGTTGCAGACGGTATGACCGCCGACGGTGATGCGGCATTTGCCACCGTGTATACCCCTGCCAACACCGAGACAGATACCACCACCTATGCAGTCGACAGCCGCACGGGTGCTGCTGTCACAAATCAGCTGGATGCCGCCAAGGGCGATGCCGGTTACCTGACCCGCAGCGATTGGGCAGGCACGTTCCCGAAACCGGACGGCGAACCCAGCGATGTAATCAGCACCTGGGGCAATGAAATCAACGGCACGGATGCTGACGGCAAGCCCGCCTCTTACCAGTACAAAAAGACTGCCGGTGCAGAGCTGGTGGCGCAGCTGGATTCCACCGATTCCGGCAACCCGACTGTGGGTGATACCTACGAGGATGAAATCGTCTACGGTGCCGACAACGGGCTGAGCCTGATTGACCTGCGCGGCAAGAGCTACGACGACCCGATGTGGAACGACCTGCTTGACCAGCTGACGGCAGACGATTATTACAACATCATCACCTGCTCTGGTTACGGTGTGCCCGCCATCAATAGTGTGGGCAAGCCCTTTGTGATCGATGCTGACACAGCAAGCGGGCTGATCTACGGCGGCACCGGTACTATGTTCCCCAACATGATGACCCTTGCCCAGACCTGGAACCAGGATCTGGCGCAGGAATACGGCACGATGATCGGCAATGAGGCGGTCATCGGCGGCTGCGACGGCTGGTACGCACCGTCCATGAACATCCATCGTACCCCCTTCAGCGGTCGTAATGGTGAGTATTACTCCGAGGATCCGTTCCTTTCCGGCACGGTAGCATCCAAAGAAGTCTACGGTGCTGCTACCAAGGGGCTGTATGCCTATATCAAGCACTTTGCCTTTAACGACCAGGAAAACCACCGCGGCGACCGCGATGGGCAGTACGGCGCGGCAACCTGGCTGAATGAGCAGTCTGCACGCGAAATCTATCTCAAGCCTTTTGAGATGTGCATGAAACTGGATGACGTCACGCTGAACTATGTGGAGAAGCAGGCCGACGGCAGTTACAAGAATGCGACTACTACCATCCCGGCGGCACTGGGCGTTATGACAGCCTTCAACCGCGTTGGCGCGACCTGGACCGGCGGCAGCTACGCGCTGATTACCGGAATCCTGCGCACCGAGTGGGGCTTCAATGGCGCGGTTATCACTGATAACGCCAATACCGGCGTCTTTATGGGCGGCCAGCAAATGATCGAGGCAGGCGGCGACATGAAGCTGACTTACGTGAAAAACTCCGCCCGCTGGGATGATTTCGACAAAGACAATGCCGAAACCTACCACTATGCACGCGAGGCACTGCACCATGTGCTGTACACGACCGCCAACACCAAAGCAATGAACGGCGCAATGCCGGGCAGTATCTACAAGGATGGTCCGCAGGTCAGTACGACCGTGCGCACAGTGGTCAACATTCTCTGCACGCTGCTGCTGATTCTGCTTGCTTACCGGGTATTCCGTGTGTGGAAGCCCAGCAAGCGCAAGCTGGCAAAGATGGAGGCAAAAGCGGCCAAGAAGGCAAACACCTAATTCGGAAAGTAAGGGCAACACCGCACAATTCCCGCCTGACGGCTTAAGCACCTCGCTCGCCGTATCGGCACTTAGAATTATGCGGTATTGCCTAAGGGCGACAGAATGCGCTGCCGCCCTTGCTTTTTATGCGGGGAGAGACCCATGAAACACACAGATATTATAACCAAACTAAACCTTGAACAAAAATGCGCTCTGCTGTCCGGTGATACCGTATTCACGACGCGGGGCTACAAAAACGCGGGCGTGCCGTCCATCACCCTGTCCGACGGCCCCCACGGCTTGCGCAAGCAGGCCGGGGCGGCGGATCACCTGGGGCTGAACCCCAGCGTGCCGGCCACCTGCTTCCCCACAGCCGCCACCGTGGCGTGCAGCTGGGATGCCGCGCTGGGCGAGGAAATCGGCGCAGCCTTGGGCGAGGAAGCCGCTGCACAGGAAGTGTCGGTGGTGTTGGGACCGGGGCTTAACATGAAGCGCAACCCGCTGTGCGGGCGCAGCTTTGAGTATTTCTCCGAGGACCCGTATCTCGCGGGCAAGCTTGCGGCGGGATATATTCGCGGCATCCAGTCCAAGGGCGTAGCCGCCTGCCCGAAGCACTTTGCCGTCAACAGTCAGGAAACGCGGCGTATGGCTTCGGATTCCATCGTGGACGAGCGCACCCTGCGGGAAATTTACCTGACCGGGTTTGAAATTGCCGTCAAAGAGGGGCATCCCCGCAGCATTATGTCGTCCTACAATCTTGTGAACGGTACCTATGCCAACGAGAATAAGCACCTGCTCAGGGAGATTTTGCGCGGTGAGTGGGGCTTTGACGGCGCGGTCATCACCGACTGGGGCGGAAGCAACGACCACGCGCTGGGTGTGAAAAACGGCTCCACGCTGGAAATGCCCGCGCCCGGTGGGGACAGTGTGCGCGAACTGCTGGCGGCGGTGGAAAGCGGGAAAATCTCTGAATCCGACATTGACGCCCGCCTGTCAGAGTTGCTGCCGCTGGTGTTTGATACCAAGGCTGCGCTGGACGCTGCCCCGCGTGAGTTTGATGCGGCAGCCCATCATGCGCTTGCCCGCCGCGCCGCCGAGGAAAGCCTTGTGCTGCTGAAAAACGAGGGCGCTTTGCTGCCGTTGGCGGCGGGTACCAAGGTGGCTGTCATCGGCGACTTTGCCAAAAATCCGCGCTATCAGGGAGCAGGCTCCAGTATGGTGAACTCGACACAGGTGGATGTGCTGCTGGATAAGCTGATTGACTCCGAGTTGAACATCATCGGGTATCAGCAGGGCTTTGACCGCCACGGTAAGCCGGATGCTGCTTTGCAGAAATCCGCCTGCGAACTGGCGACACAGGCGGATACAGTTATTTTGTGCATGGGTCTGGATGAAATCGCCGAGAGTGAGGGTCTTGACCGCAGCAATCTGCGCCTTGCGCAAAATCAGGTGGATCTGCTGCAGGCTGTGGCGGCCGTCAACCCGAAAATTGTCGTGGTATTGTACAGCGGCAGCGTAGTCGAAACGCCGTGGCTGGACAACTGCCAAGCCCTGTTGTACGCCGCCTTAGGCGGTCAGGCGGGGGCGGGCGCCGTTGCGGATGCACTGACCGGCAAGGTCAATCCCTGCGGCAAGCTGGCAGAAACATGGCCGTTGGCCTACGCCGACATCCCCAGCGCCGCCGACTTTGCCACCCGCCGCAAGACCGTGGAGTACCGCGAGGGGCTGTACATCGGCTACCGCTACTTTACCACGGCGGAAAAAGCCGTGCGCTTCCCGTTTGGCTATGGTATGAGCTACACGACGTTTGCGTACAGCGATATGGCTGCCGATGAACAGGGGGTCAGCCTTACTGTAACGAACACCGGCAGTGTGGCAGGAACGGAAATTGTGCAGCTGTATATTGCTAAAAAGAACAGTGAGCTTTTCCGCCCTGTCAGGGAACTGAAAGGCTTTGCCCGCGTAACACTCGCCCCCGGCGAGAAACAGCGCATCACCATCATGCTGGACGATAAGGCGTTCCGTTTCTGGAATGTCAAGGCTAACCGCTGGGAGATCGAGGGCGGCGAGTACGAGTTGCTTGTCGGCGCAAGCGTGGAGGATATCCGGCTGTGCGAGAAAATCTCCGTGCATGGAACGGCTACCGTGCATCCGTATGAAGATGTGGATTTGGATTGCTATTATAAGGGCAATGTGCTGAGCGTTTCCGATGCGGACTTTGAAAAGCTGCTGGGGCATCCCATCCCGGACGGCAAAACCAAAATTGACCGCAATCTGACCTTGGGCGAACTGAACCACGCCCGCAGCCCGCTGGGGTGGCTTGTCTGGCTCGTGCTGACGATCCTGCTGGATGTCAGCTATAAACGCGGCAAGCCGGACCTGAACATTTTGTTCCAGTACAATATGCCCCTTCGCGCCTTGGCAAAGATGACGAATGGTGCCATCAGCATGGGCATGGTGGACGGCATTGTCATGGAATTGCAGGGCTTCTGGATCTTGGGTCTTGTGCGGGTGATTTATGAAGCGATTAAGAATGTGGTGCTGAATGCGCAGATGGAAAAGCGTCTGCGCGGCGCTTGATGGAGGTTGCATTATGCAGTTTTGGAATGATTTTGCGGCAAAACACCCCGCCGCAGCCAAGTGGGTGCGCGAGGGCGGTCTGTTCGTCATCGTGTCGAATCTGATTACCGTGTTCAAGTATCTGCTGCTGCAATTTCTGCCCGCTGCGTTCAGCA
>ERZ827469.2983-NODE-2983-length-11791-cov-2.734066_pt1 | contig 11791 bp, 16 predicted proteins | sample MGYA00519917_ERZ827469 | MGnify/ENA primary metagenome ERZ827469 (study PRJEB31778, sample SAMEA3449314) | human gut metagenome | biome: human gut; feature: human-associated habitat; material: faeces | place: United Kingdom | collected 2010/2012 ... | reverse complement strand
ATATGTGGCGGTGGAGTATTCCGTCGGCTGGTCCATGGTGCTCCATATCTTCAACAATCTGGTGCTGGCAGACCTTCTGAGCCGTCTGACGGCAAATCTTCCGGAAGTGGCGGCGTCGGTGCTCGAGCTGACGATTTTCACCGGATTTTTCGCGGCGGCGGTGGCAATTCTGATCGCCAACCGTGCCCGTGTCCGGGCGTACATCCAGAGCGAGTGGATCGACCGCCGGTGCCTGAAATGCTTCTTTTTCAGTGCCGGTGTGATCGTTCTGACGGTTCTGATGGTAATAAACATGATGATAGCGCTGTCCGCATAATGCGGACAGCGCTATCATCTTGGTTGACCAAAGTTAACCCCCAGCTATGCCGGGGGCAAAAGAATAGCTTCCGGCGAGGAGTAAAGCAGACAGAGAAAAAACTCCCCATTATAGCAGAAGTGGTTTGCCGACCACACAACTACGATAATGAAGAGGTCTCTCTCGTGAAAGAAGCGCAGACTCGACCGTCGGAAATGCTTGATGATATCCTGATGCCCAAACCCAGACTGCTGAGAGAAAAAGCATAAAAAATTCGGTGTGGAGCTTTCCACACCGAATTTTTTTGTTTAGGGAACAATGTACCGTTCTTTATCCGTCAATTCCAAAGCGTCCGCCACTTCACGCATCGTTTCTGCTATATCCAAATTTGCCGGATGATGAGCATCGGAGCCGCAGTAAAATTTGCAGCCTTCGTCCCGGGCGATGCGGTAAAGCTTCAGATGAGCGTCCTCCTGCTCCCGCCATCCCGGAAGGAAACAGTCTGCGTTTAACTCAATCCCCGCCCCCAACTGGGCAAATTTGCGAAAAACCGGTTTCAGGCGCTCCGGGTCCATCCTTTCAAACACTTCGGGGTAGCCGCCCTTCATCCAAACAAGTCCGCAGGTCAGATGAGCTATTCCGACTTTTTTCCAGGGAAGATCCAACTCGCAGAGTTCCTCTAAACGGCGGGTGAAAAGCTCCGCCACTTTTTCCTTGGTGTCGCAGGAAGGAGATCTCGTAAACCCCTCCATGTGGAAGTGATTGGGCGGGATGATGATAAAGCTGAACTGGTCGTAATGCTCCGGAGCAATTCCCAGCTTCCCTTCTCCACAGTACTCCGTCTCACAGCCGAACAAAAAACGCACCTTGTCGGACTCTGGCAGCGGCAGGCTCTGGGAAACATGAGCAAGTCCCTGACCGCCGTAAAATTCGTTGGCGCCGGGAATCATCTCGCTCCAAAAATGGTCGGTAATACACTGGACGTCATACCCTGCTTCCTCGGCGTGGCGCAGGATGTATTCCGGCGTCATTTCCGGGTCGTTTGAGCAAAAGGACAGGCCGGTGTGGCAGTGGAGATCGTGATTGACAGGAAATCGCATAACAACACCTTCTAAACAATGTTTTCCTCATGATACACCCCGCTCCTATGAAAGTCAACACCTTTTGGGTAAAAAGAAAACCCGACCGAAATCAGCCGGGCATCTATCACAGTGACTGGGAAATTCAGTCCTTTTTCGCCTGTGTACCGAAATAAAATGCAATGACCGTAGTGAAGATAACCACAAATTGGTCGGCTTTTAAGGTTCCGTTCAGGGAAAGCCAAGCAAATACAATGGTTAGGATCAGCGTCACGATGCTTTTAATGGTCAGCAACTTATCCAGGCGATTGAGAAATGGTCTCAGCATTCGTCTTCCTCCCTCTTCTCGGTGGGCAGCTTCTGGAGCTCTTCCACCAGCTGGGTAACGGTTCCGTTCCCGCCTAAATTGTGATATTGTTTGTACATGCTCAGAAGATTGTCCCGGGCATAAATGGGACAAAAGCCCAGCTCCCAATAATGGTTATAAAATCCGATGATTCGGTCCCGGAGCAGAGCAACGATTCCCAAACGGATGGCGTCCTGTTCTCGAATCCGCTTGGAAAGCGCGTGGTAAGCCGCCGACAAGGCCGCAAGCGCCGCACCAAACAGCACTTCCAGCCAGTATTTGGCGATAAAGTCCACCATGGGAAACTCCTTCTTTCTAGTATTGTGTAATGAAACTTAGAGAGAAATGTTTTCAGGAATCGGGATGTACCTCCCTCTGGCCAGGATGGAAAATCGGCCTCTATGCACCCGCAAAGAGGCTTCGTCGATGGTCAAAAGCCGATGATGGAACACCATCGCCCCATCCGCCGCCAAATCGGCGCAAAGCTCCGCCATGGTTTGCAGGGAAATTCCCTCAGATGCCGCCAAAGCGATTCGGAACCAGTCCTCCCTTCCCTCCAACAGGATCAGGTCAAAACCTTCCGGCATGCGTTTTAGAATATTCGATGGATCCTGGAAAAGTTCCTCTGTTCCAGCCACTGATGCCGCCGGGCGCGCTGTATCCCATTCCCTGTCATTTTGCCATTGGAAGGTGTCGAACCACCGGCCGACCCATGTCTGGAGATTTTGCAAAAGCCCCCTCCTTTCCTCTTTGCGTTCCATTAGAAATCTATTGTTTTCCATCTTCATCATCCCTTCATATAGCCAGCTCCATCCGGCCGCGTGGAGATTAAGGCGCGGCCGGATAGATAGCTGTATCATAAAAGGGTCCTTAGACGTTCTATTTTTCCTAGCAATTGGCCTGAGAAACAATGGACGAAATAGCCCGCCTGACTGGACCTGGAAATAAAGCTGATTGACATCACTGCTCATGAAAGCGCTTGTGACGCTCATCCCTCTTGTCTTCTGAGGTCAGTATAGCATAATGGGAACCTGACATTCCATGACATCTTTTGGGACAAGCGGAATAAAAATTTAAAGTCTATTCACGAGTTGGATACCCATTGCGGGTATACTGAAGGTAGGAAAAAGTGGTAATTGCGCCTTTGGGAGGTGTTTTGATGAATCAGGAAATTTATATCGTAACCGGTGCCAACGGGCACTTGGGAAATACCATCGTGCGAAAACTTTTGGACCAGGGGAAAACCGTCCGCGGTCTCACTGTGCCGGGCGACCATTCGGTCAAATGGGATGACCCCCGATTGACGCTTGTGGAGGGGGACGTTTTATCCCCTTACACCCTGTCCCCACTGTTTGAAAACGCGGATGGCGCCGACCTTATCGTCATCCACACGGCGGGGATCGTCTCCATTGCCTCCCGGTACCAGCAAAAGGTCTGGGACGTAAACGTAACCGGCACCCAGAACATCATCGACCTGTGCCGGAAGCACCATGTGAAAAAGCTCGTTCACGTCAGCTCGGTTCACGCCTTGCCGGAAAAGAAAGCGGAGCAGGTCATCACCGAAGTCGGCCATTTTGATCCCCTTCTTGTAAAGGGCCTGTACGCCCGCACCAAGGCCGCCGCGACCCAGCTTGTGCTCAATGCGGCCAAAGAGGGACTTAATGCCTCTGTCGTTCACCCTTCCGGCATCATCGGGCCCAACGATTTTGGCCACGGCCATCTGACCCAGCTCATTCTGGATTACCTTGACGGCCGTCTGACCGCCTGCGTAGACGGCGGATACGATTTTGTCGACGTTCGGGACGTTGCCGACGGGATTCTCGCCTGTGTACAGCGTGGCCGCAAGGGAGAGTGCTACATCCTCTCCAACCGGTATTATCCGGTGACTGACCTTCTGCGCACCCTGCACGAAATCACCGGCCGGAAGGAAATAAAAACCGTCCTTCCCACCTGGTTTGCCAAAGCGACCGCCCCTCTGGCGGAGGGCTGGTACAAAATGCTGAAACAGCCGCCCTTGTACACCTCTTATTCCCTCTACACCCTGGAAAGCAACGCCCTGTTCTCCCATGAAAAAGCCACCCAGGAACTGGGGTATATTCCCCGCCCTCTGCGGGAAACCCTGCTGGACACTGTCCAGTGGATGGACCAAAACCACCGCCTAAAACACGCCGTCCGTTGGGCCAAAGCGGCCAAGACCCTGTAATTTTTATTTCTATTGAACTGGAGGAACCTGTATGAATACTGATAACCGAAAAGTCGTCCTGATTGGAACCGGAATGGTTGGCATGAGTTACGCCTATGCCCTTCTCAATCAAAATGCCTGCGATGAGCTTGTCCTCATCGATTTGGACAAGGAGCGCGCCCGCGGTGAAGCCATGGATTTAAACCACGGCCTGGCTTTCTCGTCCTCCCATATGAGAATCTACGCGGGAGAGTACAAAGACTGCGAAAACGCCGATATCGTCGTCATCTGCGCCGGCGTCGCCCAGAAGCCGGGCGAATCCCGCCTCGACCTCCTCACCCGGAACACAGAGGTGTTCCGTTCCATCATCGGCCCTATCACCGAGTCGGGCTTCAATGGAATCTTCCTTGTCGCCACCAATCCGGTGGATATCATGACCCTCATCACCGCCAAACTATCCGGTTTTAACCCCCGCCGCGTCCTGGGCACCGGCACCGCTCTGGACACCGCCCGCCTGCGGTACATGCTGGGCGAATACTTTAACGTCGATCCTCGGAACATGCACGCCTACGTCATCGGCGAACACGGCGACAGTGAGTTCGTCGCCTGGTCCCAGGCCATGCTCGCTACTAAACCGATTCTTGACCTCTGCGGCGAGACGGGGGGCTGCCGCATCGAAGATATGAAGGATATTGAAGAGCAGGTCCGCACTTCCGCCCAGCAGATCATCAAGGCGAAACGGGCCACCTATTACGGCATCGGTATGGCTATGGTTCGCATCACAAAAGCCATTTTCAGCAATGAAAACAGCGTCCTCACCGTCTCCGCCATGCTGCGGGGAGAATATGGGGAAAGCGGCGTCTATGCGGGCATTCCCTGTATCGTCAACCGCAACGGCGTCCAGCGGGTGCTCTCCCTTCCCCTCACTGAAGAGGAGACTTCCAAATTCCATGCATCCTGCCAGACGCTCCACGAAGCGTACGACGAACTGAACCTGGGACTATAAAGCAAACCTATGAAACAATCCCCTGTTTTAAGCATACAAAAAAGCAAGCCTTTAAAGGCTTGCTTTTTTCATGTCATCTACTCTATGCGTGTTTTCCCAGGCGGACCTGGTATTCGTAAATCAGCACTCGGTCCACAAAGGGAGAAACCGCTTCCACTTGCCGTTTCACCCGTTCTTCCGGAGCGGCTAAAAGCGGGCTGTCGTAGACCGGCCCTTCAAAGGAGAAGGCCTCCACATCCGCCCAAAGCTTGCTGCGGCCCGCTTTGTCATGGGCTTTTTTCAGCCCTTCGTATACGCCTGCCAACTCTTCCACCTGACAGCGCCGCACTCCAACTTCGTCCTGATAGGCGATAAAATCACAATCTAAGCTTTCCAGCTGGGCTACATAATCGTCGTCCGGGCGAATCAGGCGGGTGCCGTAGGGCGCCACCAGCATTTTATACTCCTTGCTCAGCTTGTGCATCTGTGCGGAATACCGGTTGATGTAATCCATAAATTCGTCGGTCATCTTGCCATCAATACCGGCCTCGTCCGGAAGATACCACCCATACAGGCTTTTGTGATGTCCGTACTGCTCACAAATCTGTTCCATGGCCCGGAAGGCGCGATTTTGCACTTCCAGGCTCTGACGGTTGTTTAATGGATAATTCCAGTCGTCGTAATATCCGCAGGACATGAAAACCTTCATCTCCTGGGCCTCCGCCTCGGAAAGGAGGATTCCGATGGGGTCGGTGCAGTTCAGGTCTTCTTTGGGATAGATATCGGTGTCAAAATAGGCCCTAAAATCCAGCGCCGTTGCCAATAAAACAAGAACTTCCATTCCCTCTGCTTTCATATCCCGGATGAGCTGCCGCCATTGGCTGTCGTCCATCTTTTTGAGCAAAGGATTCCAGTAAGTTCCTTCGATTTTGCTGTGATGCTGAAACTCGAACCAAGTTCCTGTGACTGGTTTTGTCATATGATCTGCCGCCTTTCTGTTGTCAGTGCTTATTCATCAGTGTAACAGGCAACGCTGTGCTTGTCAAGCAGCACAAATCTCTTACAATCAAAAGCAGCTTTTCTCGAATGGAACAATGCTCCATTTGAGAAAAGCTGCTTGATCTTTCCACGTAAAGATTACTCCCCGTCGTCGACGTTTTCCCAGTTATGCCAACTTAACTGTAATAATCTACATCAATTTACTGTGGGTCTTCCCAGTTATGCCAGATGTTCTGAACATCGTCGTTATCCTCCAACCGTTCCAGCAAAAGGCCCATCTTTTTGATGCTGTCCTCGTCCTCCAAGGTGACATAGGTATCGGGAACCATCTGCACCTCTGCTGTGGCAAAGGCATACCCCTTACCTTCCAGATATTCGCGGACTGCACTGAAATCGGCAGGATCGGTGGTGATCTCCACAGCCTCGTCCTCCATGGAGAAGTCCTCGGCTCCGGCTTCCATCACGTCTTCCATCACCTTGTCCTCGTCCAATTCGCCGTCCTCGTTGTCCAAAACGATGACGCCTTTTTCATGGAAGCCGAAAGAAACGCATCCGCTGGTACCCATATTTCCGCCGAACTTGTCGAAGGTATGACGCACCTCGCCGGCGGTGCGATTCCGGTTATCGGTGAGGCACTCAACGATGACGGCGACGCCGTTGGGGCCGTATCCTTCATAGGTGATGTTTTCATAGTTGTTTTTATCGCCGTCGCCCATGGCCTTTTTGATGATGCGGTCGATGTTATCGTTGGGCACGTTGTTGGCTTTCGCCTTAGCAATCAGGTCGCGGAGCTTTCCGTTGACGTTGGGGTCGCCGCCGCCCTGTTTGACGCAGACCGCCATTTCACGGCCGATTTTGGTGAAAATTTTGGCCTTCTGGCCATCGGTTTTTTCCTTTTTCCGTTTGATATTACTCCATTTGGAATGTCCAGACATATTCATTTTCCTTTCTTTGAGCAATTGGGCGGGGCCCAACAATTCTTATTTTTATGTGCCTTGCCAAACCGGCAGATATAACATAGTCAAAAAAATTTCAAAATCCAAAAAGTATAACTTCCCGTTATTTAGAGATACTATTATCGTAAAGTGAGGTGAAAATCATGTCTAACAACAACAGAAACCAGAACAACAACCAGTCCCAGAACAGACAGAATAATCAGTCTCAGAATAAGCAGAACAACAATCAGTCCCAGAATAAACAGAACAACAACCAGGGCCAGAACAAAAGAAACGAAGAGGATTGCTTCTAGTTAACAGAAACAATTGTCTTGGGAAGCGGACGGCAAAAGCCGTCCGCTTTTTGTTGTGTGTTACCAAGATGATTTCTCCGCAGAAAACCCATCGCAGAGCGGCAAAAAACAAACAGGACACGCTCCGCAGTCAAGCAGAGCAGTCATTTTTACAAAAGTTCCAGCAGCCCGCTGATAGCGGAAATTTTCGGGTATTCCGTTTCGTGGCTCACATCCGGCCGCACGGTAATCATCACCGGCTGGATCCCCGCTCGGCGTGCCCCGTGGAGGTTGTCGATAAAATCGTCGACAAACAGGGTGTTTTCCGGAGGAATTCCCAAGGACTTTAAGGCATGTTCATACATTCTGGGGTCCGGTTTGGTCACTCCAAGATTGCAGCTATAGGTATAGCTGTCAAAGTATTTATAAACCCCCAGATATTGGAGAATGTGTCGGATAGACGGCCAGGTGTCGGAAATCACCCCCAGGGGAAACCGTTTGGACAATTCTTTCACCGTCTCCTTTGTATCTTCAAAGGGGATGTAGTTTTCCATGTTGAACACTTTATCCTGAGCAATGGCTTCAATCTGTTCCTCGCTCCACTGAAGCTCCGGGAGCAAATTTGCCAGCATACGATAGTAAACGCGAAACTGTTCCAGTTCTTCCTCTTCGGTGAAAATCAGATGGTTTTCGTCCATATAGTCCATACAGGTACGAAAGGCGTTTACCCGTTTTTCCCCGTCGATGGAATCAAAAACGTCCCATCCAGTGTATGTAAGGGCTTTGAGGGGAATCACCCAGCTTCCGGTAGCCGGCCGGCACAGCGTCCACCCGACGTCCAGAAAAATGCCCCTGATGTTTTGCAGCTTTTGCATTCAAACACCTCTTTTCCAACACGGCTTACAAGATATCTCATACCTTTCTATGATACCAAAATCATCGCCCGCTGTCAATCGGTTTAAAGCCCTCTCCTGCCACTTCAGATGCGTCGGAAACGATCATAAAAGCGGCCGGGTCAATCTCGCGAACCAGTTTTTTCACCTTATGGTATTCGTTGTTCCGCAGCGCGCACATGAGCACCTGTTTTTCCTGACCGGTATAAGCTCCCTCTCCGTCGAGCAAAGTGACACCCCTGCCCAGATTTTTGATAATCCCGTCGGAAATATCCTCATAGCGGAGCGAAAAGATATAGACAAGCTTCCCTCTGTCGCCGCCGTAGACCACCATGTCAATGAGCTGAGAGGAAATGAAGATGACAATGATGGCGTAAAGGGCGGATTCGATGGAACGGAAGACAAAAATCGAAAAAGCGATAACCACAAGATCTGTGGACATGGTGGCACGCCCCAGAGGGATGTGGGGGAATTTCCGGTTTAACAGCTTGTTGACGATATCCATGCCGCCTGTGGAACCGGCCCGCAGGAAAACAAGCCCCAATCCAATCCCCATAAGCACGCCGCCGAACAGGCAGGCCAAAAGCTTTTCCCCCTGGTAGGGCCTGATAAACAAGGGAAAAACAGAATCGTAAAACAAAGTGAAGCTAATAACCGACAGCAACGTTTTCCAAATGAATTCCTTCCCCAGAAACCGCCAGCCTACAAGGAGCAGCGGCACGTTGATAGCCGCGTTGACCACGCCTACAGGCAGGCCGGAAACGAAATTCACCAGAATGGAAATACCGCTGACACCGCCGGGAGCTACATTGCTGGGGGTAATAAAATAGTAAAGCCCCAATGCATACGCCGCCGTTCCAAACAGGATCAGCACAACATCCACCATAATTTCCCACGAACTGTATTTTTTCATCGCAGCCGCGCCTTCTTTCCTTACGGCAAGTCCTTCCCTGCCCCAAAAATCCGACAGGAACTTTTAGTCCTGCACATGGGTCCAGATAGCCTCAAAAAGCTCCCTCACCCTGTTAGTATCCCCTTTTACATGCAAAAAACCAAACAAAGTTTCAAGACCTGTGGCCACCCGGTATTCCGCAGGGTCGGCATTTTTGGGAACGTTGTTGTGGGTGTTTCTTCCCCGTTTGAAGATGGCCGTTTCCTCCTCTGTGAGGAGGGGTGCCAGCACCTCCATGGCTCTCGCCTGGGCTGTGGCGCAAACCATTTTCACCGTCTGCTTGTGGAGCTTGTTCACCGGGGCGTTTCCTTTTTGAATCATCCGTTCCCGCACCAACAGCTCGAACACCGCGTCCCCCAGAAAGGCCAGTGTCAGCGGGCTCATTTGTTTTGCGTTCGTAATGTTTTCAATCTCTAACGTAGCAGTTCCTCCTGTCGTTTTCTTTTGCTGTCTGCTGTAAAATAATACGGCCGAACCGCCCTATAAGGACAGCGCGGCCGTTTGGTATGATTTTTTATCGCACATAATCGAACTGGAAGCCGAACAGGTCGACGGTGTCGTCCTGCTGCACCCCCATCTCTTCCAGCTTGTCGATAATGCCGCTCTCCCGCAGCACCCGCTGGAAATACTGGAGCGACTCGTAGTCGTCCATGTTGACGCTCTGCATCACCTGCTCCATAAAAGGCGCGTCCACATAAAAAATGCCGTCGTCGCCCTTCTCGATGGTAAATTGGCGGGCATTTTCCGCCTGAAGCGCCGGGTCGGGTTTCACAAAGGTGGGCTCGTAGACCTTGACCGGAGGAAGCTCCTGAAGCTTCGACCAAACTGCGTTTACCAGTTCCCTGGTCCCTTCGGTGGTAGCGGCGCTGATACGGAAAAACGGGAGTCCCTGCTTTTCGATATAACTTTCAAAGGCCGCAATCTGCTCCTCGGTGGCCATATCGCACTTGTTGGCAGCGACGATCTGGGGTCGGCAGGCCAATCCTTCGTCGAAGTTTTGGAGCTCGTAGTTGATTTTCTCGAAATCCTCTATAGGATCACGGCCCTCCGAACCGGAAACGTCCACCACGTGAACGATGAGGCGGCAGCGATCCACATGACGCAGAAAATCGTGCCCCAGGCCGACGCCTTCGCTGGCGCCCTCCACCAGTCCCGGAATATCCGCCATGACGAAGGTTTCGTCCAGCCCTACCTGCACCACGCCTAAAACCGGCGTCAAGGTGGTAAAATGGTAGTTTGCGATTTTGGGCTTGGCGGCGCTGACCACTGAAATCAAAGTGGATTTTCCCACGTTGGGAAAGCCCACTAAGCCTACGTCGGCGATGAGCTTCAGCTCCAAATTGAGCCAGTACATCTCCCCAGGCGCACCGGGCTTCGCAAAACGGGGGATCTGCCGCGTAGAGGTGGCGAAATGCTGGTTTCCCGCGCCGCCTTTTCCGCCCAGAGCCAGCACCACCGGCTCATATCCGGACATATCCGCCATGATTTCACCGCTCTCGGCGTCGCGGATGATGGTCCCCAAAGGCACCTTGATGACTAAGTCCTGGCCACTTTTGCCGCTGCACCGTTTGCCGGAGCCGTTTTGGCCGTCCTCGGCCACATATTTTTTCTTATAGCGGAAGTCTATAAGAGTGTTCAGATGCTTGTCCACCTGAAACACCACGTTTCCGCCCTTTCCGCCGTCTCCGCCGTCCGGCCCGCCGGCGTTTACATACTTCTCCCGATGGAAAGAAACTGCGCCATTGCCGCCGTTTCCCGCCTTGATGAGAATTTTTGCCCGATCGATAAACATATTGCGCTCCCTCCGGCCATTGGCCTCACGAAACCGATTGTATGAAAGGCCTTACGCCCCTGCTCTTTTGTAGTCACAACGGAAATGAAACCTTTCATTCCATTTGCCGCCCCCGAGCAGCTTCCTTTGAAAAAATCCGCTGATAAAGCGGCCTCTTTCAAAGGGAATTGCTCTGCTTTTTTAGGATTCCCCGCACAAGGCGGTTTTATCGTATTTCCCTTGTTGTATCCCGGCTCAATTACGATTCCCGCCTTGCTGCGAAAAATTCCAACACATCAAAAAACCCCAAGCGCATGGCTCGGGGTTTCCGTCGAAATTACTGAACAGTGTAGACGCTGACTTTTTTGCGGTCACGGCCAACACGCTCAAACTTCACTTTTCCGTCAACCAATGCGAAAAGTGTATCGTCGCTGCCGATTCCAACGTTTTCACCGGGGTGAATGTGGGTTCCACGCTGACGAACCAAAATGTTGCCAGCCAGTACGAACTGTCCGTCCGCACGTTTGACGCCGAGGCGTTTGGACTCGGAATCACGGCCGTTCTTGGTAGAACCAACACCTTTTTTATGGGCAAAGAACTGCATGCTTAATTTCAACATAACTTACACCTCCATACAGGAAATATGAATTGTACCCGGATAGTCTTCGCACAAAAGCTCCAAATGGAGTTTCAACGCCTTGAAAAAAGCGTTTGTTTCCCTGCTGGGACCATCCTTTAATGAGAGCTTCACCAGGTTTTCTTTCACGTTGATATTGGCCCGTTCGGACAAAATCTCGGTGATACCGTTGACGGTGAGCTGTACGGCGGAACTAACGGATGCGCATACGATATCCCTTCCATGCTGGTCAAACCCTGCATGTCCGGAAACCGCAAACCCCGTGAATGCGCCGTTTTCGTGGAAAAACTCAGCTTCAATCATAGGACTTAAGCTTTAATGGATTCAATTCTTACCTGAGTGTAAGGTTGTCTGTGACCCATTTTACGCTTTTCACTTTAGTTCATTTCAACAATATTGTTCGTTTTATAGGGAAAAAATTAAT
>ERZ827469.2982-NODE-2982-length-11792-cov-2.927920_pt1 | contig 11792 bp, 11 predicted proteins | sample MGYA00519917_ERZ827469 | MGnify/ENA primary metagenome ERZ827469 (study PRJEB31778, sample SAMEA3449314) | human gut metagenome | biome: human gut; feature: human-associated habitat; material: faeces | place: United Kingdom | collected 2010/2012 ... | reverse complement strand
ATCTCATTGATTTCCTCGAGCGGATAATCATTTGCCCGTGCTCTCCACGGTTTCATATAGGACGCAATGCCGCGTTTTCCGGTCGCCAGCACATAATTTTCAAGAAGGTCGGTCTCGCTCCGCGTCAAAGGAGACAGTCCGCAGCGCAGGAAACGGAATGTCGTCGCCGCGTCCATATTATAACGATACATTTCCAATACCGACTGGATGTATTCAGCGATCCAGTTAGCACCGATGTTCTTTTTATTGTCAAGGAAATAGCGGATGCCCGCACGGTCAAACTCCCGGGATATCGACTGTTCATACGATGAAATAGAGCCGGTTACTACCGCGATCTCTTCTTCCGCATACTCTCCCTTTGCTAACATCCACCAGATTGTTTTTGCCACATAAGCCGCTTCTGACGCGGGTTTATCTCCGATATAAAGCCACATATTTTCTGTTTTCTGATTCCACTTCTGATACGGATAGGCAAAGAGATTACGCTCCAAAAATGCCATCTCGCCTCCCTCAGCAAAACGATAGGGTGCTTTTCTTCCTTCTCGCGGAACAAGAATTAAATTCGTTTCTATCGGAATTTGATTCGCTTTTTGCATTAATGTCCGCATTGTCGTGTCAGCAATCTCAAATACAGAGCCACGTTTTCCTGTCTCATCGGTTGTTACCGTCACGATCACGCGGGAACAAAGGCGCATCATTTTTTCCAAAAGATCATACTGCGTCGGCGTAAATCCGGTAAATCCGTCAAAGCAGACCACGGAATCCCGAATGCCGTCCATCTGCTCGATCATCCCCGTCAGCTGGGTGACCAGCTCCTCTGCCATCTGGTAAGTGTCGCCCATTTTTTCCTTAAAACAGTCGTGGATCAAGCGGATGTCCTCAAATTTTCTCCCCAGTGTCTCCATTTTTTCAAATTGCTCGGTTTCCCGGATGCCATATTGCTCCAATTCGCACAAAAACGATTTACATTCGTCTAAAAAACCGGGGCGGTCAATGCCCTTTTTAAAATAGACAAGATTGTCTTTCTGCTCGGAAAAGATTTTCCGCAGAAGCATGGTCTTTCCCATATCTTCCAATATCGTTTTCTGTTCTGCCGGAAATTGCTCAAATGCGCGAAATGCCAGACGATGAAAACTCAGAACATCGATGTTTAAGATTCCCTTTTCTCCACTCATTTCCACAAGTGTTTTCTGCGTCTCCAGCGTAAACTGATCCGGCACCAGAATATAATAATTTCTCTCCCGGTGCGCCGCTGCCTCGTCGCAGATCTGACGGTAAAGATAGGTACTTTTCCCACTTCCCGCACTTCCACATATAAATTCGAGTCCCATTTTATTTCTCCCTTCCATGATTCATAATTTTTCCTCTTACTGCATATGATTTAGTAAGATGGAATCCCACTCCAGTCGAAGGAGGTATTATCCACATGTCAAAAACTAAAATTATCGTACTTCAAATGAAAGAATTAGTATATACCGGCATCTTCGTAGGGCTTGGCATCCTGCTTATCGTCCTGCTTTTTGTCATGTTTTACCCAAAGAAAGAGAAGTCATCCGATGCCACCGCCGATGTTACAGCCGAAGCGGCATCGTATGTTCCCGGTATCTACAATTCAGAGTTAAAACTTGGCGAAAACACCTTAAATCTCGAGGTGGTTGTCGACGAAGACCAGATCAAATCGGTTTCTTTTGTCAACCTCGATGACTCGGTTACAACGATGTATCCGCTCGTAAAACCGTCTCTGGAAGGCATCGAAAAGGAATTGATCGCCGGTACCCCAATTGACGAAATTCCGGTTCAGGAAAAGAGCAAATTTACCCAGTCCATGTTGATCGATGGCATCAAAGCAGCACTTAACAAAGCCGTTCCGGAAGAATGAGATCAGTCCCATCCTTCCTTTTTACGGATTGCTGCCAGATTTTCCTTCCAAAGGGCATCGGAGGCATCGCTTGGCATACGCAGGTCTCCTCGCGGTGACACAGCGACGCTTCCCACTTTTGGACCATCCGGCAGACACGAACGCTTAAACTGCTGGCGGAAGAACCGATGAACAAAAGTGGACAACCAGCGGTAAATGGTCTGCGCTTCGTATTCTCCCTCAAAGGTAATTTTGGCAATCCGGTAAATTTTCGACGGCATATAGCCAAACCGCAGCATATGATACAAAAAGAAATCATGCAGTTCATACGGTCCCACGATGTCTTCGGTCTTCTGTGCGATCTCGCCCTCTTTCGGCGGCAAAAGTTCCGGACTTACCGGTGTATCTAAAATGTCATACAATACGTCTTTTAATGTGCCCTCTCCACTATTATCCGCAAAATACTGTACCAAAAAACGGACTAGCGTCTTTGGCACCGAACAATTTACCCCATACATGGACATATGATCGCCATTGTACGTCGCCCATCCGAGCGCAAGTTCCGACATATCACCGGTTCCAATGACAAGCCCTCCGGCCTGGTTCGCAATGTTCATCAATATCTGGGTCCGCTCTCTCGCCTGCCCATTTTCATAGGTCACGTCCTGTACTTCCGGATCGTGTCCAATATCCTTAAAATGCTGCAATACAGCCTTTTCAATAGAAATTTCTTTCAATGTCGTTCCGAGTTCCTGTGCAAGTTTGACAGCATTATCATAGGTTCGGTTTGTCGTACCAAAACATGGCATCGTCACACTCACGATTCCTTTACGGTCAAGGTTCAGCTGATCGAATGCACGGATCGTGACAAGCAAAGCAAGGGTCGAGTCCAGTCCTCCGGAAAGCCCGATCACAGCGCTCTTACATCCCGTGTGGCGCAGACGTTTGGCAAGTCCAGCCGCCTGAATATTTAAGATTTCGTTGCACCGCTCTTCGCGGTCTCCACGGTCAACCGGCACAAATGGTGTTTTTTCAAATTTCCGTGTCAGTTTCGTCTCTTCCATCGTTTCAAACGCAAAGAAATGTCTCACATATCCCTCATTTTCCGGCACCGGATACAATGGAAACGTTCCCATGCGCCGCCTCTCGGCTGCCAGTTTTTTACAATCAATCTCGGTGATCGCATCTTCTCCCGCAAAAGCTTTATTTTCCGCCAAAAGGGTTCCGTTTTCCGCGATCAGATGATGTCCCCCATACACAAGATCTGTCGTCGATTCACCCATCGCAGCGTCCGCGTACAGATAGGCGCTCACGGTTCTCGCACTCTGATTTTTCACAAGATCTCTGCGGTATGCTGCCTTCCCGGTCAATTCGTCACTCGCCGACGCATTGGCGATGATCGTCGCTCCCGCCATCGCATGATAACTGCTCGGCGGAACCGGCATCCACAGATCCTCGCAGATTTCAACCGCGAGACAAAGTTCCGGCATCTGCTCACAGCAGAATAACTGCCGAATGCCAAACACAATTTCTTCTTTTTGGAAGGCCAAGCGGTGTGTACCCATCTTCTCTTCCGCGCATTTTCCCTGCGCCTGCGCGACGTCTCCCGAAGCAAAATGTCTTCCCTCATAAAACTCGGAATACATCGGTATATGGCTCTTTGGCACAAGCCCCAGAACCTTGCCGCCTTTCACTACCGCTGCGACATTGTACAAGCGCGCCTGATGGCGAAGTGGCAGCGATACAACGGACAACAAGTCAAGTTTTTCTGTTTCTTTTACAAATTTCTCCAGCGCTTTTTCGGCTCCTGTTAACAGAGGCTCCTGTAAAAATAGATCACTGCATGTATACGCACTGATCCCAAGCTCCGGAAATACCGCGATACGCACGCCCTTACCGGCAAGCTCCTCTGCCTTTTCGATCATTTTTTCTATATTATATGCGCAGTCTGCCACTTTACTGTCTGGGGCAGTCACTGCGACTTTGATAAATCCATCTTTCATATGTTTGTTTTTGACTCCTTTTTGTATTTCAGGTGCGAGGACCATGCTCGGGCGGGGTCTGGCTTGACCCAGGGGCACGGTTTTGCTCCCCAGACCACACTTCGGCGGGGCAGGGGGTGACCCGGGGGCACGGTTTTGCTCCCTGGACCATGCTACGGCGGGGCTGGGGTTGACCCGGGGCCGCGGTTTCTCTCCCTGGACCACACTTCCCGCCACCAGTGCTTGACCCAAGACCGCAGTTTGGCTCCCTGGACCACACTCGGGCGGGGCAGGGGGTGACCCGGGGCCGCGGTTTCTCTCCCTAGACCACACTCGGGCGGGGACGGGCTTGACCCGGGGCCGCAGTTTCTCTCCCTGGACCATACCGGGGCTGGGGGTGACCCGGGGGCACGGTTTTGCTCCCTAAACCATACTTCGGCGGGGCAGGGGGTGACCCAGGGCCGCAGTTTGGCTCCCTGGACCATACTTTGGCGGGGACGGGCTTGACCCAAGGCCGCAGTTTGGCTCCCTGGACCACACTCGGGCGGGGACGGGGGTGACCCAGGACCATAATTTCTCTCCCTGGACCATACTTCCCGCCACCAGCGCTTGACCCAAAACCATAATTTCTCTCCCCAGACCACATTTTCTCACCACCCAAACCATAAACTCCATAAACTAACCATAAATCACACAAAACAACTAAAGGCGACGATTTCTCGCCGCCTTGCAGTACTCTTTTACTTCCCAAAATGCCGGTTCCTGATTTTTGACTCCTAGCATATGCTAGGTGGGCGACCGCATGTGCTCTTCTGCCTTCCATTTGCAATGTTTCCATTGTACTGACAAGTCAGCAGGGATGGCCCGGCATCCAAACACAGATATAGGAATCCCGTTTAAAGTATTGTAGGTTCAAAAATTCAAGAGTGTCGAACATTCCAGGAAAGTAAATCTGTAACTATAGTATACCTAAATTTGCTCAATATATCAAGAGAAAATTTAATCTCTTCGATTATTTATGAGAAGGACCAGTCGGAATACCTGAAGTGCCGTACTCACAACGGCTGCCACATACGTAAGTGCGGCTGCCGTCAATACTTTTCTTGCCCCTTTGATTTCTTCGCCGTAAAGGATCCCGAGGCTGTCAAGCACCCGCATGGCACGCGCGGACGCATCAAATTCAACCGGGAGCGTCACGAGCTGGAAGATCAAGACGCCGCAGAAAAGAACAACACCAATTTTTGCCAGTCCGACATAACCGAGGATCAAACCGATCAAAATGAGCGGCATCGAAAGCCGGGAAGCAAAATTGACGATTGGTACGAGTGCCGTACGGATTGTGATTGGCACGTATCCTCTCGCATGCTGGATAACGTGGCCGCATTCGTGTGCAGCTACCCCAACCGCGGAAACAGAAGTCGAGCCATACACCGAATCTGACAGATTGACTACTTTTTTGCTCGGATCATAATGGTCTGTCAGATCGCCACTCACACGGCGGATGCTGACATCCGTGATACCGGCACTTCGCAGAATCATCTCTGCCACCTGCTCTGCACGCAGCCCGCGCTGGTTATAAACCCGGCTGTTTTTCTGAAAACTTCGCTTTACATTTGCCGACGCAATCATGCTGATAACCGCTCCGATTACCACAAGAATGTACGTCGGATCCCAATACGTATAATAAGGATACATTTTATCACGCTCCGTTCATTCTGTATTTATTGTACGCATTATAGCACACTTTTATTCTTTTGTCACTTCCCTCTTGTTGTTTTTTTTAAATCGTGATACACTAGTATTTACCAAAACGCGAATGCGTGAAAGGGGAAATCCCCCAAATCGTTTCACGAAATTTAAAAGGAGTACACTATGCAATTATTTCAATCATTTATCCTGCTTATTATTGGCTTCGTTTTCCTGATCAAAGGAGCCGATTTTTTTGTAGACGGAAGTGCCAGTATCGCCAAACAGCTGCGCGTGCCTTCCCTGATCGTCGGAATGACGGTAGTCGCCATGGGGACAAGCCTTCCGGAATGTTCCGTCAGCGTGACCGCATCGCTCGCCGGCAATAACTCATTGGCAATAAGCAACGTCGTAGGTTCGAATATATTCAATCTGCTCGTGGTATGCGGAGTGTGTGCCATCATTACACCGCTCGCCGTTCATGAAGATACACGAAAGCGTGATTTTCCGGTTTCTATCGTATGTGCCATCCTGCTTTTGGCGGCCGGCTGGCTGGAAATGTCGATCAGCCGCGTGGAAGGTATCGTATTTATAGTTTGCTTTGCCATCTTCCTCGTTGTCATGATCCGTTCTGCCCTGAAAGCAAGAGCTGCCGGCATTGAAGTTGAGGTAGAAGGCGAAGATGCGAAAATTCTCCCGGTGTGGAAAAGTCTATTATTCATTATACTTGGTGGTGTAGCGATCAAATATGGCGGCGATTTTGTCGTAGATTCTGCATCTGACATCGCTGCGGCATTTGGTATGAGCCAGACACTGATCGGACTTACGATCTGCGCGATCGGAACCAGTCTGCCGGAACTTGTCACCTCGATTGTAGCTGCCCGGAAAAATGAAGTCGATATGGCAGTAGGAAATGTCATCGGCTCAAACATTTTCAATATTCTGCTTGTACTCGGTGTCGGTTCTGCAATCAGTCCGATTGCCTTTATCACGGAAAATGCGATTGACCTCGTATTTCTTATTTTTATCAGCATCCTGTGCTGGATCTTCTCCTGCTCCCGCAAAGAAATCCGCCGGGGTGAGGGAATCTTTATGGTTGCCTTATATATCGTGTACTGGGTTTATATCTGTGTACGGTAACCGTTTGAAGCAGCAAGTTTAATTTCCGGTTTTTTACATTATCTTTATATATATTCACGGGACCGGCAAACTGCACGAAAAGCACCGCTTTAACAGTTTTGCAGATATTATCGAAAACCGTGACGACAGTACCGGAAACCATGTAAAACGTACCACCGCATATGTCGGCATTATTTTAAAAGGAATGAAACGCCATAATTATTATCGTGTTATCGTGAAATTCTCACGCAGGGGCTCGCCGACCAGGACATCCCACTGTGTGCCCGCATCATGGCGATTGCAGATGTCTTCGATGCAGGCACAGTAATCATTTCAAATGTGCCACCCCTAACTCCGTCGTACCTTCGCCCTCTTCGTTTACTTCCGGCATATAGGTATAATACAGATCCTCGCCGATCACCGCAGTAAACAAGCTGTCGGAAGGTGCCTCAAACTCACTGGTTTTCCCATCATCCTTAAAATTGACAGCATGGAATTTGGTTTTCTCTGAAGCACGGTCTCCATAAACCATCATGCCATCGATAAAATTCATGTCACTCTCCCAGGAAGCCTCTTTTTCCGCTTCCATAGTTTCGAACGTCATTTTATACAACGAATTTTCCGTTCCCTTCGTAAGATACACATTGTCTTCATCCATATAAACGACATTCGGGGCATCGGCCGCCTCCAGTTCATTTTCTTTTCCCTGAGTTCCATCCGTCGAGAGGAAGCCGGCAAATGTATGCGCATTGGTTTTCATCAATTCTTTCATTTCTTCCACCGTCGTCGCAGGATCCCCGCACTTATCCACAACTTCTTTTTTCTCATCCCAATACGAATAACTATAGTACACCGTATTGTCATTCACACTATGCAGCGAAATCTGTGCGCGGTATTGGCTCAACCAATTCTGTCGCCGTACCGCTCTTTAAATCAATCGTTACCAGCACCGGCATCGACGTAACTTCGCCGGTATTTTCATCACTTTGATTCTTTTCAAGCACGGCCGCTGCCATACCATCTTTCACGATGAGCCGTGCATTTGCGCTCACCGAATAATCAAATTTGCCGATTTCTTTCCGATTTTGTCCATTTTGATCTGCGACATACAATTTGGAATTTGTCAATTCGTCATTCACAAGAACATACAATTTTTTCTCATAAAAGAATGCGCACATTCCGCCTCCCGAGCCATTTCCATAATTTGCCGTACATTCCCGGGCGGATGTGTGCGGACAATTTGCTTTTGTACAAAGCGGTGTACTCACGCCCTTTTTGACATCCGAATAATAAACCACCCCATCCTTAAATAAAAGGGCACCGTCTGTCGACGCCGACGCATGTTGCATGTTATTGACGACAGCAACCGCTTCGTTTTCCTTGTCTGCCTCTTTTTTCGAACACCCTGCACAGGCAAACACAAGTAATGTCCCCATCGCTGCTACTGCTAATTTTTTGTAAAAGTTTTTCTTCATTTTACATTTCTTCCTTTCTGCAACTATCTAAAATAGTCATAAAATTTCTCTTGATTTTTTCAACATAATGTTGTATACTTATATATGAAATATTTTCATGAGCGTTCTTTCTTTCCATCGCCTCAAACGATGAATTAAGAAAAGAACGCTTTTTAATGTCCAAATACCAAGCGAAGATCTCCTACCATCACCTCTATTGCCGCAAGGACAAGAAATACTATGGCTATATAATAACATATCACTTTTAACCGGTCAAAATGTTTATCATAAAAAAAGATCGCCAATCCTAAAAACAAAATTCCAACAAGAGCATACATCATAATATTTTTTACCTTTCGCCTTCTCTTCCAATTGGACGTTCCTACCAGTATACTTTCCTATACTTCACACATGCAGCGCCCGCAGCAAAAAATACACTGCCTGCTATAATTGCCGCAGTCATGCGCAGCGGATCCGCCTCAATCGTCAATGTCTGCTGCGGGAAAATGGAAATTGCCGAAAACATATGCAATCCATCAAATAAGTTCAGGTAAATCCCATATAAAACCGCTGTCATCAGCGCTGCTCCCGTACTTTGAAAGAGGAAGCAGCAGAAAAATGCCATACCCGCCATCATCCACGTTTCTGACAATATCTGCCATAACAGTAAGATATCAAATGGCTGAATTATCTGAAGCACGCCAAACGAAAGCACTGCCGCTATCATATACCCAAACACGCCAGCCACTTCGCAGGCAATGATTTGATGTGGTTTCCAGATCAGATACATCAACTCATTGCCATCATGGGAAAAGAAATCTCCCGCATACAGGAGAATCCACCAAGTTGAAAAAAGCGGAACCCATACATGAAGCTGCCGGATGCAGTCAGCCATCTTAATATCTGACTCCGGTCCGGTCAAAATCAGCGCCGCCAGTGCCGGAATCAGCACAAATAAAGCAATCAACGGCACCGCAAACCGCAGCTTATTTTTTGTCATTTGAACAAAATATAATTTACTCATCCTTACGCCTCTTTCAATCTTTGTAAATAGCCCTGCTCAAGTGTGGCATTATCGTCTCCGGCAAAATGACACGCTTCCTCTACCGTCACATTTTCCAAAAGTGTCCCATCTTTCATAATTAAGACACGGTCACACACCGCTTCCACTTCTTCCACAATGTGAGTGGAAATCACGATAATCTTGTCATTTTTTGCCAATTTCCGGATAATTTCTTTAAAATGACTGCGTTCTTCCGGATCCAGTCCTGTCGTCGGTTCATCCAAAAACAAAATGTCCGGATCTCCCAAAATTGCCTGTGCGATACCAAGTCGCCGCTGCATTCCGCCAGACAAATGTCCTACTCTTTCTTCCGCTTTTTCAGACAAATTCACATCGGCAAGCACACGCTCAATCTCAGCCTCTCTTTTGTCCTTCGGCACCTTTTTCGCCGCAGCAAAATAATACATCATTTCTTTTACTTTCAGTTCATGAAACATTCCAAAACGTTGGGGAAGATACCCGATCTGCTCTCCTTTTTGTAACGAAACCACGCCCTCTGAAACCGGATATAGTCCAAGTATACAGCGAAGAAGTGTTGTTTTTCCTGCCCCATTCGGTCCAAGAAGTCCATAGCATCCTTTGTCAAGTTCACAAGTAAATCCTTTGATTGCTTTGTGTCTGCGAAAATTCTTACTTACATTTTCAATCTTTATCATGTCTGCCTCCCTCTGCATTTTGCAATGCCTGCACAAATTCGTTTGGTGTTCTGCTATCATTTTCATCCATTAAATATTTTATGGTCAGCTGTGCCACGTATTTTGTACCACACTCACGCATTTTTAGGATAAAATCATCCTGTAATTTTTCCTCTTCTGTCAATTCTGCCCCTTCCGACAAATCTTTTAAAAGTTCAATTTCCGCCGGATCTTCTGTCTGCCAGTCATACGAGAAAAAGATGTCTTTCAGGGCCGTCTTTCCCGTCGCTTTTATGCTTGACGCCAGCACCTGCAGAGGCGAAACCGTATTCTGCGTCAACACATGATCGCCAAGATCATAATATTCATTTAAAAGCGTGTTAAAAGCAAAACTTCCCGGTATCACGATTACCGCTTTTTCCTGCGCCGGCGATGTCTCATTCAGATCAAGAAATGTCATAAGCTGTTTCCATTCTTCCGAAAATTCTGATGTGGTAAATTGTTTTGCTGCCACCAGCGAATTCGTATCGAATGGATAAACGATCTGTGCGTTTCCATTTTCTTCCAGTTTCTTACAATTACCTCCCACCAATGTTACATAGGAAGTTTCTCCTTTACGGACATCTCCATTTTCCGGAAGATTACTTTCCACTTTTAGTCCTTTTGTGTGAATTGTAAAAGCTGCTGTCTCATTTTTGTTTACCTTCCACATGCCGTTCTCATACAGGTTTTCCGCTCCCGCCACCGGATAGTAAGCAAAAAATCCAGGCAGGAAACAAGCATTTCGATTTGCATAAAAAACCGGACTGCTTCCTTTATAATAAAATGTGAGTTGCGAAGTTTTCTGCGGTGTCTCTACCACCACCTCGTCTCCCTCCTGCGTAAACGAAAGTGTTTCTCCCTCTGTCGATTCTATCTTGGAAATCTTGTATCCATGATAGAGTGTAAAATAACATTGCTTCGGTGTATTTTCCGACATAATGGATGCTGTCACTTTTGCCGAAAGTTCGTGACCAAACGTCAACTCCATATCGTACGCCTGCACTTGAAAATCACTCTGTGTTTCTTCTATTTCCGGCTGTGTTTCATAATAATTTTGGTCTTCGGATACCGCACTCTTTGGATGATCTGTCATGCGTAATACACTTCCCTCATTCACTGCACCCAGCACACAAAGGGCAGTCCAGACGATAAATAGACCATCTGCCACTCTTCTTTTTGCTTTTGTATATCTGCATACACTACGCGCAAAAAGCCAGCCACCGATCCCGATCCAAAGAAGCATCACGGCAATGCGGTAAAACTCTACCGGAACTCCATATAATGGATCTCCCAGTGCCTGAATATCCGGCGGCAAAAGATACAGCCAGTCGCGAAGCCAGTAAATCGAAATTCCTCTGCCCCACGATAACATCGAAAAATATTTTGCATTTGCCGGCAATATAAGCATCAGCACGACAAGAATCACCAGATATCCTGCGTATCGGTTGGGAATACGTGAAATCAAATATCCCATCCCCACTGCCGCACAAGAGAGTAAGAAAATATTAACCCCGAGTATCTTTAACATCTGTAAAAAACACATCTGCGGCATATGCAAAATAGAAACACCCGCCAGTACATAAATCAAAAATACAAGTGCATAGATCAGAATTAATGTTCCAAGCACCGCAAACTGATTTCCTTCCACGATCCACGCTCTCTCCCGCATGGATTCCACCAAATTTACCTCCCTGCTTTTTCGCATAAATTCACAGGAGATAAATAAAAAGAACAAAAAGCCCAACACATAAAGATAATTCATATCCATCAAAAAATAGATTGCCTGCACTTCCTCTGCGGCCGCTCCTGCAAAGGCATGAAGCAGTCGAAATAGAAACACATTCTCTGCAGCCAATAAAAGAAGATACGGAATGCTGACACTCATTGTTCGTATAAATAATCGTATCGTGTTTTTGTATGTAGTCATTGTTACCTCCCCAAATATATTAACTT
>ERZ827469.2980-NODE-2980-length-11805-cov-2.442298_pt1 | contig 11805 bp, 12 predicted proteins | sample MGYA00519917_ERZ827469 | MGnify/ENA primary metagenome ERZ827469 (study PRJEB31778, sample SAMEA3449314) | human gut metagenome | biome: human gut; feature: human-associated habitat; material: faeces | place: United Kingdom | collected 2010/2012 ... | reverse complement strand
TGCCTGAAGAAAATGGTCGGAGTGAAGGGATTTGAACCCCCGACCCCATGCTCCCAAAGCACGTGCGCTACCAAGCTGCGCTACACTCCGTAAGCTGTTCTCAAGCACGAGATGTATTATACAGGACATCCGCGCCCGTGTCAACCGTTTTTTTGCATTTTTTTGCACTTTTTTCGTTTTTTCTTTTTCTCCATCCGCATCTTTTTCTGCTGTTATAAAGGTACGTTCTCTTTTTCTCTTTTTTTTCGATTCATTCTTGACATTGCCCGCTTTGTCTGTTATTCTATCGTATCGTGTGAAAAGTATGAAAAATATGATTGGAGGGATTCATCTGCCATCAGGCAAACATGTGCTTGGGATGAAAAAAGCCCGCCATATCTTCGGAACGGCAAAAGTCGGCGAACGCGGGCAGATTGTCATTCCCAAAGATGCACGTGAGCTTTACGGCATCCATCCCGGCGATACGCTGCTCATCCTCGGCGACGAGGAAAACGGCATGATTGTCACAAAACCCGACGTGCTCAGCAGTCTCGCCGAACGTATTCTCGATCAAATAGGAAAAGAAGGGGCATATCCATGAGTCAGAATGTTTTCGCTCAGACCGGCGTCTCCGACGCGGTATACAGCTTCGGCGAAGAGGTGCTCGCCGCGCTGCGTCCGCGTTTCGATGAAATCGACCGCGTGGCGGAATATAACCAGGCCAAGGTCATCGCAGCCATGCAGAAAAACAGGGTCAACGTTGCCTGTTTTGCGGGCACAACCGGTTACGGCTATAACGACGTCGGCCGCGACACGCTTGAGCGCGTTTATGCCGACTGCTTCCATACGGAAGCCGCGCTTGTCCGTCCGCAGATCACCTGCGGCACACACGCGCTCACCATCGCCCTGAGTGCCAACCTGCTGCCAGGCGACGAGTTGCTCTCCCCCGTCGGCCGCCCGTATGACACGCTCGAAGAGGTCATCGGCATCCGCGAAAGCGCCTGCTCCCTCAAGGAATACGGCGTGAGCTATGCCGAAGTACCGCTCAAAGCCGACGGTTCGATCGATTATGACGGCGTTCGCGCCGCCATCAACGAGCGCACCAAACTGGTCACCATTCAGCGCAGCAAGGGCTACGCCACCCGCCCGACGCTCTCCGTCAAGCAGATCGGCGAGCTGATCGCGTTTGTCAAATCCATCCGTTCAAACATCATCTGCATGGTCGATAACTGCTACGGCGAGTTTGTGGAGACCATCGAGCCCAGCGACGTCGGCGCGGATATGATCGTCGGCTCGCTGATTAAAAATCCCGGCGGCGGTCTCGCGCCCATCGGTGGCTATATCTGCGGCACGAAAGCCTGTGTGGATCGCTGCGCCTATCGCCTTTCCGCGCCCGGTCTGGGTCAGGAAGTCGGCGCCAACCTCGGCCTGATGACAGCGCTCTATCAGGGCTTCTTCCTCGCGCCGACGGTCGTCTCTGGCGCGCTCAAGGGCGCTATTTTCGCCGCGAACATCTATGAAAAGCTTGGCTACCGCGTCGTGCCCAATTCCACCGAATCCCGCCACGATATCATTCAGGCGGTCGAGCTGGGCAGCGAAGAAGCGATGATCGCCTTCTGCCGCGGCATTCAGGCCGCCGCGCCGGTGGACAGCTATGTTTCCCCCATCCCCGGCGACATGCCCGGTTATGACAGCCAGGTCATCATGGCGGCCGGCGCGTTTGTGCAGGGTTCTTCCATCGAACTTTCCGCAGATGGCCCGGTGAAACCGCCATATGCCGTTTATTTTCAGGGGGGTCTGACATGGTACCATGCGAAGCTTGGAATTCTCATGTCTTTACAGAAACTTTATGAACGCAACCTTGTTAATATAGATGAACTGTGCTAAAATAATATGAGTTTTCATGTGGCTTCGGAAAAGTAGAAAGGAACCTGTTTTGAGTCACATTTCAATGAAAAACCTGCCGGAATCGGAACGTCCTTACGAACGTTTTCAGATTCTTGGAGCAGAGGCGCTGTCGGATGCAGAGCTTCTTGCAATTATATTAAAGACAGGAACAAAGGATTATACGGCTTTGGATCTTGCGCGTGATCTTTTGTCGGAGTGTCAGGGAAATCTTTTGAATCTGTATGAAATCGGATATGAACAGCTTTTAGAACGCAGGGGCATTGGCCCGGTCAAGGCAACACAGCTGAAAGCAATTGCGGAGCTTTCCAAGCGCATTGCCAGAACCGGACGCGGATATCATTTATCCATGAACTGTCCGTCTTCCATCGCCGATTATTATATGGAAGAACTCCGGCACCGCAGGGAAGAGGCTTTTATGGCAGCTTTCTTTGATTCCAAATGCAAATTTTTAGGAGACAGTGTGATCGCAACCGGGAGCATCAGTTATGCATATGTTTCTCCCATGGAACTGTTTCGCAAAGCACTGCTTCGAAATGCTGTTATGATCGTTATCCTGCACAATCATCCAAGTGGAGACCCAACTCCAAGCACAGAAGACAAAAAGCTTACCGAACAGATTCGGGCAGGCGCCTCGGTGTTGGGATTAACCCTTGCTGATCATATCGTAATCGGAGATCAGCAGTATTTCAGTTTTCGCGAAAATAAATTGTTATAACACAAGAAAAGGGAGAAGACAATGAGTAACAATATTTATGGTATTGACTTCGGTACATGTAATTTTAAAGTATTCAGTAAATCCAGTGGAAAAGTGGTATCTGAAAAAAACACCATTGCCATTATCAACAAAACGCAGATTTATGCGTATGGTGATGATGCCTATGCAATGTATGAAAAAGCACCGGAAAGCATCAACGTTACGTTTCCGGTTTCTACGGGAGTGATCGCAGATTACAATTTTCTGCAGAAAAAATTAAAAGGAAGAGTAAAGAATGCAGAATTTCTTGTCGCAGTACCGACAGACATTACCGATGTAGAAAAACGTGCATTCTTTGAACTTTTTTATAAAAGCAAATTTCGTCCGAAAAACGTTATGCTCTGTGAAAAACCACTTGCAGATGCCGTTGGATTGGGAATTGATGTCAACGAGCCGACCGGTGTCATGGTTGTGGATATCGGAGCAGATACAACAGAGATTTCCGTCATGTCATTAGGCGGACTGGTACTGAGCGACCTGCTTCATTTTGGAGGAAACCGGATTGATGAATCCATTATTTCCCATCTGAAACGTACCTACAGTCTGGTAATCGGACAAAAGACCGCGATGACCTTAAAAGAGAAGTTAGGCTATGGCGTACCGGGTGCAGAAGACAGCATGGTGATCGTCGGAAGAGACTTAGTCAGCGGACTTCCGGTGGAGAGAGAGATTTCAACCGAGATTGTCTACGAGGCGATCAAAGATAACCTGAACTCTATCTGCAACTCCATCAAGATGATCTTAGAAAAGACGCCGCCGGAGCTTGCAAAAGATATTATCCATTCCGGAATTTATATTACGGGTGGAAGCTCTAAAATACATAGACTTGATGAACTGTTTACGGAAATCACCGGAATCAAGGTCAACTGTGCCGAAAATCCGGAGGAGACGGTAGTTCAGGGTCTGAATAAAATTGTTTCAGATGAAAAATATAAACGTCTGACCTTTACAATGAAAACAAAGATTTATAAATAGAGGCATTTATGAAGCGTAAAAAGAACAAAAATTCTTTTCCTGCAAGATATCTGCTGTTAGTCCTTTGCGGAATCTGCCTGATCGTCATGTTTTTAGCATATTCCGTGGGCGGTACTTCCGGCGGACCGTTAAATTCCGTGGCAAGCTATATTTTTGTTCCAATGCAGAAGGGAATTAATTCGGTAGGTACATTTTTTTCGAATAAATCCGACCGTTTTCAAACCTTAGAATCTGTGATGGATGAGAATACAAAGCTGAAAGAACAGGTAGAAAAGCTGTCCACAGAGTTAAATACCGTCAAGTTAGAGCAGTACGAGTTGGAAGATTTGCGGGAATTGTATAAACTGGATCAAAAATATCCAAATTATAAAAAAGTTGCGGCAAATGTCATCGGAAAAGACAGCGGTAACTGGTTTAACGTCTTTTTGATCGACAAGGGAAAAAAAGACGGAATTGAAAAAGATATGAACGTTATGGCAGGAAACGGTTTAGTCGGAATTGTCATAGATGTAGGACCGCATTATGCAAAGGTGCGTTCGATTATTGACGATACCAGCAAAGTCAGCGGAATGGTGTTATCGACTTCCGGCAACTGTATTGTAAACGGTGATCTGCAGGCAATGAATGACAACTGTGAGATTACCTTTAAGAATCTGAAGGATGCAGATGACAAGGTAAAAAAGGGTGACCAGGTGGTTACTTCTTATGTCAGTGATAAGTTCTTACAGGGAATCCTGATCGGTTATGTAAGTGAGACCGAAATGGATTCTAACAATATCACCAAATCGGGAACTATTACCCCGGCAGCCGATTTTGAACATTTGCGTGAGGTGCTCGTCATCTTAGATAAGAAGACGGACGCAACTTCAGATACGGAGAAATAAGGATGAGAAGAAAAATTTCAGTCATACTGATCGTAGTTATATGTTTTCTGATGCAAAGTACACTGTTTTCAGCATTGTCCTTTGCATCAATATCCCCCAATCTTCTGATCGTGGTGGTTTCTTCCTTTGGTTTTATGCGTGGAAGAAAAGAGGGAATGTGGATCGGACTTTTTTGCGGAGTATTAATGGATATCTTCTTTGGGGAGATTCCGGGATTTTATACTCTGCTATATCTGTTGATCGGGTATGTGAACGGAATGTTTCGGAAAGTTTTTTATCCGGATGATATCAAACTTCCGATGATCCTGATCTTAGGAAGTGACTTCGTATTGAATTTAGCAATTTATCTGCTTCGTTTCCTTCCAAGAAAAAAGATCCATTTCGGGTACTATCTGTTCCATATCATGATACCGGAGATGGTCTATACTTTAGTAATTACAATCGCACTTTATTTTATAATACTGAAGATCAACAGACACCTCGAAATGATTGAAAAAAGGAGTGCAGCAAAATTTGTTTGATAAGATAAAAGAAGTCTTTGCAAATATATTAAAATCCAGAATTTTAGTATTGACGATCATCATGTGCATTTTGTCATTCCTGTTGCTTTGGCGGGTGTTTAACCTGCAGATTATCAATGGTCAGGAGTATTTAGACAATTATACCTTAAAAATTGAAAAAACGAGGGATTTAGCAAGCACACGAGGCAATATCTATGACAAAAACGGAAAACTCTTAGCATACAATGAACTTGCTTATGCCATTACTTTAGAGGATAACGGAGTCTACAACTCCAGAGCGGAACGAAATAAGGCACTGAACAAGGAACTCTATCGTCTGTTAAAAGTTTTAGATAAGAATAAAGACCAGATCAGGAATGATTTTTACATCAGTTATTCCGAGCGGGATGGCTATCAGTATACGGTTTCCGGTACGACATTAAAACGATTTCTTGCTGACATTTACGACCACAAATCGACAGATGATCTCAAGTATAATAAGACCTTAGGATACAATGAAGCCGAGGCAACGCCGGAACAGGTCATGGAGTATCTCTCCTCTGATAAGCGTTATGGTATTTCAGACAAGTACAGTGCTTATAACCGTTACCGGATCCTAGTCCTGCGCTATGCCATTGCACAGAACAGCTATCAGAAATTTGTCCTTACGGTCTTAGCAACCGGTGTCAGTGACGAGACGGTAGCATGGGTCAGTGAGAATTCCGATACCCTGCAGGGAATGTCTGTCAATGAAGAGACTGTCCGTAAATATAATGATAGTAAATATTTTGCACATATCATTGGCTATACCGGACAGATTTCCGTAGATGAATATAAGGAACTGTCGAAAAAAGATAAATCCTATTCCCTTACCGATGTGGTGGGAAAATCAGGAATTGAGCAGGTCATGGACAAAGAACTACAAGGCGAAAAGGGCTATGAAAAGATCAGCGTAGACAACCTTGGAAAAGTGGTAGATGTAATCAAACGCAAAGAACCGACGGCGGGAAATGATGTCTATTTGTCCATTGATGCGGATTTAACGAAAGCGGTTTATGATCTGTTAGAGCAGGAGATTGCAGGAATCATATACTCGAAGATTGAAAATATCAAAGAGTACCATTCCACCGGTTCGGCATCCGATATCAAGATTCCGATCGATGATGTATATTTTGCATTTATCAATAACGGAATGATCGACACTTCGCATTTTACGGAGGATGATGCAAGCGATACAGAGCGTACCGTATACAGTGCATATACCTCAAAGGAAAGCTCGGTACTTTCAAGAATGGACAGTCTGCTTTCCGGCAGTGCCAATACACCGTTTGGCGAACTCGGCGAGGAAGATCAGGATTATATCACAGAGCTGATCAAACGCCTGAAATCCAATGGCGTACTCGACAACAGTGCGATTGATACATCAGATGGAACTTATGTAAACTGGAAAGAGGGAAAGATTTCCCTGAATGAATATCTGAATTATGCAATTTCTAAAAGCTGGATCGATATCAGTAAATTTACCGTAGAAGAAAAATATTCAGATTCCGAAGAAATTTTCCGGTCGCTTACTGCTTATATCTTAGACGACTTAAAAGAGGATTATAATTTCAGTAAAATTGTCTATAAGTACATGATCCGCCAGAATATGATCAGTGGCACACAGCTTTGCCTGATCCTCTATGATCAGGGCGTACTTGAAAAGGACGAGGCACAGATTGCGGCGTTAAGCAACGGTTCTGCGAGTGCATACAATTTTGTCAGAGAGAAGATCAAGAGTCTTGAGATCACTCCGGCGCAGCTTGCATTAGACCCATGCTCCGGTTCCTGTGTTGTTACAAATGTTAAGACAGGAGAATTGTTAGCACTGGTTTCCTATCCGGGCTATGACAATAACCGTTTGGCAAATTCCGTAGACAGTGAGTATTACAGCTCGTTAAGCAATAATCTGTCCCTGCCGCTTTATAATCATGCAACACAGCAAAAGACGGCACCTGGTTCTACCTTTAAAATGGTCAGTGCGGTTGCAGGTCTGACGGAAGGAGTTATTTCCGTTGGGGAGCATATTACGGATAAAGGACAGTTTGACCGTTTTGCAAACGGACCAAAATGTTGGATCTATCCAAGTTCCCATGGAAGCATCAATGTATCAGAAGCAATCCGGGATTCATGTAACTATTATTTTTCCGAGGTTGGTTACCGCTTAAGTTTACAGGGCGGCACCTATAACGAAGAAAAAGGTTTAGAAAAGATTAAAGAATATGCATCGCTGTTTGGATTAGATTCCAATACCGGAATCGAGATACCGGAGAGCAAACCGGAGATCGCAACCGAATATCCGGTTACGGCAGCATTTGGACAGAGTAATCATAACTTTACAACGTCAGAACTGTCCCGTTATGTAACAACGGTTGCAAATTCGGGAACACTTTATAAAGAAACACTGTTGAAAAAGGTCTGTGACCCGGATGGAAAAACGATCAAAGAGTATGGACCTACCGTAGAAAACCAGTTGAGTGAAGTTTCCGGTTCTACATGGGATGCTGTTCATTCCGGTATGAGAATGGTGGTTTCCACACTGGATGCATTTAACGGAATGGGCGTAGAGGTAGCCGGAAAGACCGGTACTGCCCAGCAGGTACAGACACGTCCAAACCATGCGTTGTTTGTAGGATATGCACCATATGCAGATCCGGAGGTATCCATTGCAACGCGTATTGCATATGGTTATACTTCCCATAATGCAGCAGATGTTTCAGCACAGATTTTGAAATACTATTTCAAACTTGCAAGCGAAGAAGAGCTGTTAGACGGAACCGCAGAAGATGTGGGAAACTCTGCAAATGCCGTTACCGATTAACAGTATGAGGAGGGATTGCATGGAACAACAGGTGATCTTAAAAAGTAACCGTTATGGCATCAATCTGATTCTCAATGAGAATCTGCCCTTTGAAGAGTTACTGGATGCAATTATTTTAAAGTTTCATGAGTCAGATAAGTTTTTTAAAAATGCCAGTATCGCGATCACTTTTTCCGGCAGACACCTGTCTACGGAAGAGGAGATACGTATCATAGATGCCATCACGGAACAGACGAGTATCCATATTATCTGTGTGTTAGACAGTGATGAACAAAAAGAACTGGATACGAAAGCACAGATTGAAGAATTTTTAAGGCGTCAGGAGGAAAGCACCGGACAGTTTTATAAAGGGACACTTCGTTCCGGACAGGTCTTAGAGTGTGAATCCAGTGTCGTGATCGTCGGAGATGTGAATCCGGGGGCAAAGATCGTAGCAAGGGGAAACATTGTGGTCTTAGGAAGTTTAGACGGCAATGCCTATGCCGGAGCAGCTGGAAATTCGGAATCATTTGTGGCAGCGCTGCATATGAATCCGATTCAGATAAAAATTGCCGATGTCATTGGCAGAAGCGAAGATAAGAGTCCGTTAGAGAGATTACGCGGACGGAAAAAACAGTTAGAACCTCAGGTAGCATACATAAAAGAGGAAGCCATTTGTATTGATGTCATGAAGAATGGAATGTTTGAAAACTTTTATTAAGCGGAGGTTATAATGGGTGAAGTAATCGTAATAACATCAGGAAAAGGCGGTGTGGGCAAGACAACAACGACTGCTAACATCGGAACAGGTTTGGCACAGATGGATAAAAAGGTCATATTGATCGATACAGACATTGGCCTTAGAAACTTGGATGTTGTTATGGGATTGGAAAACAGGATCGTCTATAATCTGGTAGATGTGATCGAAGGAAACTGTCGTTTAAAGCAGGCAGTCATCAGGGATCGGAAATATCCGAACCTCTATCTGATACCTTCAGCACAGACGAAGGACAAGACAGCCGTCAATCCGGAACAGATGAAAAAACTCACCGAAGAACTGAAAGATGAATTTGATTACATATTGCTGGACTGCCCCGCAGGAATTGAGCAGGGATTTTTAAATGCGATCGCGGGTGCGACAAGAGCAATAGTAGTGACTACTCCGGAAGTCTCAGCAATCCGGGATGCAGACCGTGTGGTCGGACTTTTAGAAGCAGCCGAGATGGAACAGATCGAACTGGTGGTAAACCGTATCAGGATCGATATGGTCAAACGGGGCGACATGATGTCGTTAGAAGATGTCTGTGAAGTATTAGCGATCGAGCTTCTAGGAGCAGTGCCGGACGATGAAGCCATTGTTGTTTCTACAAACCGGGGCGAACCGTTAGTTGGAAGCAGTGCAATGGCAGGTATCGCATACAGTAATATATGCAAAAGGATTTTAGGATATGACGTGCCTCTTATGACTTTTGAAAATAAAACAGGATTTTTTTCAAAAGTATCAGGTTTATTTAGAAGATAGGAGGCAGGCATGGGAATCTGGGATTTATGGAACAGGAAGAGTTCCAAAGATTTTGCGAAGGACAGGTTAAAGCTGTTGTTAGTCTCTGACCGGGCAGGCTGTTCTTCAGAAGTAATGGAACTGATGAAAAACGATATTATCTCTGTGATATCAAAATACATGGAGATTGATGAAGAGGAACTGGATATACAGATTACAAAGACGGAGTCGGAGGACCATCGGGGAATGATCCCTGTCATGGTGGCAAATATTCCAATCCGTGATATCAAGCATAAAGGAAATTAAAGGCGTTATGTTAAAACAGTACAAACTCAAAGATTATGATTTTCGTCTGGTCGGCTATGTGGTGGTGTTGACCATCATCGGAATACTGGTGATCGGAAGTGCAAACAGCTCGGTACAGGGGAAACAGATCCTTGGTCTGGTCTTAGGACTGATTGCCATGGTGGTGGTCTCGCTGATGGACTATGAGTTTCTTCTGCGGTTTTCGTGGATATTTTATTTTATTAATATAGTACTTTTGACACTGGTATTGATTATGGGTGACAAATCAAAAGGTGCTACCCGTTGGGTGGAGATCGCGGGAATCCGCTTTCAGCCGTCGGAGTTAGGTAAGATTCTTTTGATCCTGTTTTTTGCATACTTCTTTGCAAAATATCAGGAGAGTGTCAATCGTCCGAAGGTTCTGATCGGTTCTTTTATCTTAGCGGGAATTCCACTGGCACTGATAAAAAAAGAGCCGGATCTGTCCACAACGATCGTGACAGCACTGATCTTTCTTGTACTGTTATTTATGGCAGGACTCAGCTACAAATTTATCGCGACAGTCCTTGCTGTTTCCGTTCCTTCGGCAGCAATCTTTTTAGCGTTGATCCTGCAGCCGGATCAGAAGATTTTAAGGGGTTATCAGTATAAAAGGATCATGGGATGGCTTCAGCCGGAAAAATATGCAGATGATGCTTACCAGCAGCAGAACTCCATTATGGCGATCGGTTCCGGGCAGTTGTTGGGAAAAGGACTCTATAATACCGATGTCAATTCCGTAAAAAACGGTAATTTTATTTCAGAACCACAGACAGACTTCATTTTTGCGGTAGTTGGAGAGGAAATGGGCTTTTTAGGAAGTGCATTGATCATAATTTTACTCTTACTAATTACCATAGAATGTATTATAATAGCTAAAAGGGCAAAAGATTTATCGGGAAGACTGCTTTGCTGTGGAGTCGCAGCATTGATTGGATTTCAGAGTTTTGTAAACATCTGTGTAGTAACCGGACTGATGCCAAATACCGGTCTTCCACTTCCTTTTGTAAGCTATGGACTGACTTCTTTAGTATCATCATTTATTGGTATCGGGTTAGTCTTAAATGTCGGGTTACAACCTAGAAAATATGGATCGGGGGAACGTACTTCATGAATATTGGGCTGATCGCACATGATGCAAAGAAAAAACTGATGCAGAATTTCTGCATCGCATACAGGGGGATCTTATGCAAAAATGATCTGTATGCCACGGGAACGACAGGACGTCTGATCGAAGAAGTGACAAATATAAACATTCACAAGTATTTAGCGGGACATTTAGGCGGTGTCCAGCAGTTAGGGGCGCAGATATCAGCAAACGAGATCGATCTGGTGATCTTCTTAAGAGATCCGTTGACAAAAAAAGCACACGAACCGGATGTTGCCCTGATAGCACAGCTTTGTGATGAACATAATATTCCGTTAGCAACAAACCTTGCGACAGCGGAGCTTTTGATCAGAGCCTTAGAGCGAGGAGATTTAGACTGGCGTGAAATGTATAAGTAAAAGAAAAAAAGCAGCTGCACTGCTTGGAGTATTTGTCATCGGACTTACCGGCTGCACCTCAAAAGAAGTTGTATTGGAAAATGCCTATGATGTCTGTGACACATCTGCAAAATACGGCATCACGGAAAATGGGGCATCCCAGTCGGCAGAATTCTTTGCAAGGGATTTAGTCGTAACCGAGGATGAGAACCTTGGTTTAGAAAAGACAACCGAACGTGTGGCAGAGGCGGCAGGCGTATTTTTGACTTCCAAAAAAGAAGCCGTATATAAAAAGAATATTTTTGAAAAACTTTATCCGGCGAGCACGACAAAAATACTGACCGCATATGTTGCCTTAAAAAACGGCAATTTAGACGATGTAGTAACCGTCAGTGCCAATGCAGCGAATCAGGCGAGTGATTCTTCGGTCTGTGAATTAAAAGAGGGGGATATGATCACCTTAAGAGACCTCTTATATGGTCTGATGCTTCGCAGCGGAAATGATGCGGCAGTTGCGATCGCTGAGCATATCAGTGGAAGTTCAGAAGAATTTGTGGTGTTGATGAATGCGGAGGCAAAAGCATTAGGTGCGACCGGTTCGCATTTTGTAACACCGAACGGACTGCATGATGAGGAACACTATTCTACCGTATATG
>ERZ827469.2979-NODE-2979-length-11807-cov-2.601174_pt1 | contig 11807 bp, 6 predicted proteins | sample MGYA00519917_ERZ827469 | MGnify/ENA primary metagenome ERZ827469 (study PRJEB31778, sample SAMEA3449314) | human gut metagenome | biome: human gut; feature: human-associated habitat; material: faeces | place: United Kingdom | collected 2010/2012 ... | reverse complement strand
GGCTGGCAGGAAACAGCGTTGGGACATTCGGAGGCTACCGACCGCCATTTGAACAGGCTTGCGGCAGGAGGATATTGCTGGAATACAGTTCCCGAATGGGAAGCGGACGAAATACCTTATCAGGTAGCCAACAAAGGCTATCCGGTGATCCTCTGCAACGTGAACAACTTCTATCTGGATTTGGCCTATGATGCTCACCCCGATGAAAGAGGGCTCTCGTGGGCCGGATATGTGGATGAATCTAAAGGCTTTTCCATGCTTCCATATCACATCTATCGCTCTTCGCGTACTGATATGGCTGGCAATCCGGTCGATTTAGGTATTGCGGAAAGAGGAAAAACAGTTTTGACCGCATCCGGCAAGGAGCGTATCCAAGGAGTACAAGCGCAATTGTTTGCAGAAACGATCCGTGATTTCAAGTGGGTGGAATATTATACCTTTCCTAAAATCCTCGGACTGGTAGAACGCGGGTGGAATGCTTTTCCCGCTTGGAGTATGCTGGCAGGAGAGAAAGAACAGCAGGCTTTCAACAAAGCGCTGGCTTTGTTCTATTCGAAAGCGAGTGAGAAGGAAATGCCCCATTGGGCGTCCCGAAACATTAACTTCCGTTTGCCTTACCCCGGACTTTGCCTCAAAGAAGGCAAGCTCTATGCCAACACCCCCATCCGGGGAGGGGAGATACGCTATACGACCGATGGAGCGGAACCAACTCTTGATTCAGCGCTTTGGGAAGCTCCCATAGCCTGTGATGCTTCGGTTGTGAAAGCTAAACTGTTTTATTTAAACAAAGAGAGTGTGACAAGCACTCTCAAAGTAAATTAATCCACAAAAAGTAGACAAGTTATGAACTATGATAAGATAAAAAGAAGCGGTATATTATTCCTGTTGGGAATAGGTGCGATCACATCGTTGTCGTGCAATGACAATGATAATGGAGGGTATCCGGAACGGGTACCGACCCGCCTGTCGGTAATGCCTTTGCCGGAAAGAGTTGATTATAAAGAATCGGTGGTCACTCTTCCGCAGAATGTGACTGTTAGCCAGAATATTCCGGCTTCTACGTCACAACTGTTGAAATCCACGCTGGAAGAGAAACTGTCTCTTTCCGCGAGTGACGCTTCCAACGATCATGCCTTTATCCGGGTGAAACAAGAATCTGATCTGGCCAAAGAAGCCTATCGTCTGACCGTAACCAAAGAGGGGGCCTGCATCTATTATTCGACGGAAACCGGACTTCTTTGGGGAATCCAGACGTTGAGGCAAACACTCGAACAAGCTAATTTCTTCACTTCGGGAAACTCGAAATATCTTCCGATGGTAGATATAAAGGATGCTCCCAAATACGACTGGCGCGGATTCCATATTGATGTGGTACGGCACATGTTTACGGTTGATTATCTGAAAAAGGTGATAGACTGTCTGTCTTTCTACAAGATAAACAAGCTCCACTTGCATTTGACCGACGATCAGGGCTGGCGCATCGAAGTGAAAAAATATCCTTTATTGACGCAGGAGGGAAGCTGGCGTGACTTCGACGAGTATGACAAGAGATGCGTAGAGCTTTCCCAACAAGATTATAACTACGAGATAGATCCTCGTTTTGTGAGAAATGGTTCGCAATATGGTGGTCATTATACACAAGAAGAGATGAAAGGCTTGGTGAGTTACGCATTGGAAAGAGGTATTGATATTGTTCCCGAAATAGATATGCCAGGGCATTTCTCGGCGGCTATCAAAGTGTATCCCGAACTGTCGTGTACGGGAGAAGCTGGTTGGGGAGAAGAATTTTCTTATCCTATTTGCCCTTCCCGGCCGGAAAACTATCAGTTTGTGCAATCTATCATTGATGAAATGGTTGAAATCTTCCCTTCGGAGTATTTTCATATAGGAGCTGACGAGGTGGAAAAGGATAATTGGGAGCAGTGTGAAGTCTGTCAGCAGTTGATGCAACAGGAAGGTTATCAGAAAGTGGATGAATTGCAAAACCGCTTTGTGAAGATAATGACGAACTATGTGAAGGGTAAAGGTAAGAAAGTGATGGGATGGGACGATGCTTTTCTTGAGAAAGATCCACAAGACCTGATCTATACCTATTGGCGTGACTGGCTGCCCGACCAGCCGGGAAAGATTACCCAGAAAGGTTATCCGATTGTATTTATGGAGTGGTCTCGTTTCTATTTGAGCGCAACGCCTTCGGACGAAGGATTAAGCTCTTTGTATAACTTCGAGTTCGAACCCCAGTTTCCTAGTATTGTGAAGCAGAATGTATTAGGCTTCCAAGCCTGTGTCTGGACGGAAATGATTCCCAATGAGCGGAAGTTCGGTCAGCATGTTTTCCCTTCTCTTCAGGCCTTTTCAGAATTGGCGTGGGGAAGTGACCGCAACTGGATTGATTTCACCAATCGCCTGAAATGGCATGTTAAATGGTTGAATGAGAATGGATTTTACTTCACCAAACCGGGATTTATTTAATCCCGGTGTCATCAGAACGATATGAAATCAGAACGTTTACTTTCATTAGACGTGCTTCGGGGAATCACCATTGTCGGAATGATTTTGGTGAACAACCCCGGGACGTGGGAGTCTGTTTATGCGCCCTTGCGGCATGCCGAATGGAACGGACTGACACCGACAGACCTGGTCTTCCCATTCTTTATGTTTATCATGGGTGTTTCTATGAGCTTTGCCTTATCCAGGTTCGACCATCACTTCAGCCGTAACTTTATCACCAAACTGGTGCGGCGCACAGTGATTTTGTTTTTGTTGGGACTTTTCCTTTCCTGGTTTTCGTTGGTGTGTGCGGGGGTGGAACAGCCTTTCTCACAGATACGTATTCTAGGTGTGTTGCAACGACTGGCGTTAGCTTACTTCTTTGGTTCCTTGTTGATTATGAGTGTCCGGCGTCCGGCAAATCTGGCATGGATCTCCGCGATTATTCTGATAGGCTATACTGTCTTGTTGGCTTTGGGGAACGGCTTTGAACTATCCGAGCAGAATATTATTGCCGTTACAGACCGAACATTATCGGGAGTGGTTGCCGGACGGCGGACGTATCTTTTTCGATCCGGAAGGGCTGTTAAGTACCTTGCCGTGTATTGCGCAAGTGATAATAGGTTATTTCTGTGGAAATATCTTGCGGGAGAAGACAGAAATTCATCACCGGTTGTTACAGATATCCATACTGGGTATTGCTCTTTTATTTGCCGGATGGTTGCTTAGTTACGGTTGCCCGTTGAATAAAAAAGTATGGAGTCCGACTTTTGTCTTGGTAACCTGTGGTTTTGCTTCTTTATTTCTTGTGCTTCTCACCTGGCTTATTGATATTCGTAAAAAACAGAAATGGGCGTATCCTTTCCATGTTTTTGGCACGAATCCGTTGTTCATCTATGTGGTAGCCGGTGTGTTGGCTACTCTGCTCGAGGTTATCACAGTTAGTGGAATTAGTCTGCAAGGGAAGGTTTATACCTCCATCCTGCTCATTCTTCCCGACACTTATTTGGCCTCTCTGATTTACGGACTTCTGTTTATCGGATTTAATTATTTGATTGTGTGGGTCTTGTACAAAAAGCGGATCTTTATAAAGATATAAAAAGACAGGTCTGAAAAACGGATCGTTTATACCGATTCTTTTCGAAAGTTGGTTTTCGTAATGAATCGGTATAAACTCTATTCATACTACTGAATTTTCACAAATTATTCGGGGAAACCATAAATAGACTGGAAGAACCTACAATTTCACCTCTTTCGTGAATACTTCCCCGAAACGATTCTTAACCACCACTTTGACAGACTTCGTACCTTTCGCAGGCTGTGCCCGGAAAAGATGCCGTGTATGATAGCCGGTTTTCTTTCCTTTCACCATGTTGATGTAATCCTGGTCTTCATCATCAAAAGCCTGCATGGCACCTTTCAATACTCCGTCTTCGTACCAGTTTACCGTATACGTTCTGTCCCAATCCCAGATGTTGGCTACCACATAGTCTTTCTGGCTTTCAAATTCTCCCGGCTTGTAGAGCCGGAACTGATAATCGGGAGAACAGCCTGTCGCTTTGTAACGCCATTTCACATCGTCACCTTTCACTTCTACCACCAGATAACCGTTCGGCGCTCCGCAACGGTTCACGTGGCCTGCCCACCATGCACCACAGGCAGCTCCGATATTATGTTCATAAATAGTAGGCGCAGGTTGCTGATTCTCATAGAAATGTGTGTGTCCCGAGAAAATATGAACCTGATACGGTCTTAATAGTTGGAAAAGCGCGTTGGCGTTGCGTGCATTTCCACCGGCCGATACCGTGTTGTTGGCTACCGGAGCGTGTACGTTCAGGAATACGGTGCTTCCTTCGGGCACATAACTTAAATCTTTTCTCAACCAGTCCAGATCTTCCGGTGTGAATCGTTCCGTGTATTTCTTATTACCATCGTAGTCGATGTCTTTCATTGCGATTACATGGATTTTTCCAATGTTGAATGAATAGTTGGCCGGACCGAACGACTGGTAATAATTCTGTTCCCCATATCCGTCTGCCGGATGATCCGTCTGTGTCATGGATTTGTAGAGCAGGTTGAAATCATGGTTTCCCATAAGTTGGAACATTGTGATACCTAAATTAGAGACGGCTTGCCGGTAAGGGGCATATAAGTTCATGGCATCCCACACAAGGTCGCCCAGTCCCATACCAACGATTTCGAAGTTCTTTAGCGAGTCGGCAGTCTGTTTCAGGTCGGGCACTGTCTCTGTGCGGAAGCGGTCCAGTTGCTTCTCGTTCCTCACTTGCGGATCGGAAATGGCGATATATACAAATTCATCCGCCGGCTTCTGCCGCTTGGTCAGAACGAAGTTGCACTGATTCTCGCTTTTCTTCGCATCCAAATACTGATAGAAGCCGTCGGCTACACCCTCTTTGGAAGGAAGCTCATAGTCTGCCGGAGTAGAGATGTAAACCATCGGATAACGTGCCGGATCGGTGTTCAAAACATAGTTTCCTTGCGCGTCGGTTGTTTTAAAATGCGCACCGTCAGTTACTACTACACCGCTGACAGGCTTACCTGTGTTATCTTTCACACTGCCTTTCACAACAGTCTGACCAAAAGCGGCAACAACATTTAGCTGGAGGCATAAGATTACCGCAAACAGCATATTTCTATTACATACTTTTTTCATTGCTTATAACTTTCTTAGAGTGACTTGATTGAATAATGCGATAATCTCTTCCGGTTCGTCTGCCGACTTTACAGCCTCTTCGAAAGACTTGCTGTTATCGTCGAAACACATCACATTGGCACAATCCAGAATGTGTGCCATGTTGGATGTGGCAACTTCCCGGCTCACTTCTTCCTTTTTCAGTGCCTTTTTATAATATTTGTTCACCTTGTTGACTGCCTTGTAAATGGAAGGCTTCAAAATCTCAACGGAAGAATCAGTGAATCCGATCGTTACATCATACTCGTGCGTGTAATTCTGGATGAAAGTATTCCATTTTCCGGTAATGTCACTACCTAGATAATGTTCCGTTTCAAACACCGGTTTAGTTGTCGGAATCTCTCCATATACATCGAATATAAATGTAGCTTTTGGTTTCTTCCCTACGGGAGTCGCTTCTTTCTCTGCTCTATTTTCTGCTGTATTTCCTACCGTATTCTCCGCAACGTTTCTTGAAACATTTTCCTTTCCGCGGATATTTTCGTTCATGGCAAGTTCTCCTTTCTGTGCCATTGCTGTCATTGTTATATATAACATGACAGCCATACTGATAATTTTCTTCATACACATTGAATTTTAAATTTATGGTTGATACATTTCTTTATTTGCCATATTCCGTTATTGTTGCCACATTAATCGAATATTAAAATCATCACCTCCCATATTCTGCTTGGCAGCCTGATAGTTTTTCAGGTTGGTACGTTGCAGGGCAGCCGGATATTTGAAACGTTTCGGCATTTGGTTGTTGGCATTCGCGATGCCGGGTCCTACGGGCAACACAGGAAAGCCGGTACGGTTATATTCGAACCACTGCTGATAGTCGCAGAAGAACAGTGCGACGAATTTCTGGTTCATGATACGTTCCAAAGTATCGTCATAAGCTGCTTCCGGATTCTCAAAGTAATTGTCGGGCAATACCTGTCCCCACTGTTCGATAGCTGCCTGCACTCCTTTCTGATACGCTTCTTTGGCAGCGTTGCTTCCTCCGTCGATCACCCCTTTCTTCAGTAGTTCCGCTTTGATAAATTCAACTTCGGCATAAGGCATCATGGCAAGTTTCATGGGAGCTTTCGCCATTTCTTGATTCAGTCCCGAAGCCGTGATAGAGGGCAACGTCTGATAACCGCTGGGCAAGCCTACATAATCCTTTGTCTGGTCGGGCAGAGTGACCTGCGTTGCATACACTTGCAGACGAGGGTCGTTCCATCCTTTTAGCAGGTCGACAAAGAACTCGGAAATCTGAACGTATGAAGTGAAATCCTGCGGCCGGGTGAGCGGAGCTTCCTGCGGATAAGTTCCGCTGACGGCAAGCAGGGCGGCGTCATCGTTCGATTCGAATACCGGATAGGTGGCGGGATCGGTTAGCATCGTGCGCAATTCCTGTTTCGCGTTGAACTCCGGAACGTCGATCACGCGGAGCAATGCACGCAGGCGGAGCGAGTTGCAGAACTTCTTCCATTTCTTTATACCGGTTGCATCTCCTTTAGACGTGTTGTATAACATTTCGCCCGATTGGTTGTAGATCAGTCCGTTAGCTTCGTCAAACAGTTCGTTTGCCGTTTTCAGGTTGTCGATAATTTGTCGGTACACTTGTTGTTGGGTGTCGAACTTCGGCGCGAGTATTCCTTCATCGGCAGAGCAGGCTTCGCTCATCGGGACGTCACCGAAAGCATCGGTTAGAATCTGGTACAGCCAACTTTGCAGTGTGAGTGAGATGGCGTCATAATTGGGTTGTTTGGAAGCCTCCGGGAGTTTTTCGGTGAGACGCGTCATCTCTTTGGCGTTATTGATCCATTTATAAAAGGTAGTCCATGTGCCGTCTCCCTGGCTGTCCGTCATATACCACCATCCGACACCGTTAGTGCTGGAAGTAGATACAGCGCATTGCATCAGGTCGTAGGTGTAGTTGTTGTAGAGTTTCCAGTTGTAGACAGACGTTTCGTAGAGAATCGGGTTGAGCAGTGTGCCGGGATTCACCTCGTCCATGCGGGTGGGGTCCGTATTCAGTTCGTCGAAGCTGGTACAGGAGGTTGTACAGAGTGTTCCGCACACTATTATTCCTCCTGCTATATTCTTAAAAAAATTATAGATTTTCATGAGTCAGTGTTTAAAAAGATAAGTTAATATTCAATCCGAAAGTACGTGCCGTAGGCAGTGAACCCGTTTCTACACCCGTTACCATCGAACTTCCGTTGAGGGCGGCAGATTCGGGGTCAAATAAAGGATAATCCGTGATGCAGAACAAGTTGCGTGCATAAAACGCTATCGATGCTTTGCTGAAAGGAGTTTTCTTCAGTGTGCTGCCCGGTAATTTATATTCCAGTCTCATTTCACGCAGTTTGAGGAAATCGGTGCTGAAAGTGTTCGTCTCCACGTTTGCCATCCGATAGTACTCTTTATAATAGCTTTCCACGGTCACCACTTTAGTGTTTTTCGAGAAGCTACCGTCGTCGTTTTTCACTACACCCGGGGCAATCATATACATTCCGTCCTGTGGTGAAAGTCCGGCGGTGGCAATGCGCGGATCATCTTTCGACATATAAAATTCCGTTCCCGGCAGACGTCCGTTCAGGGTATGTGCCAGTTTTCCCTGTTCCGTCATTTTGTGGTGAGAGTGCGAATACATTTTTCCTCCCACTTGTCCGTCGAGCAGGACGCTAAGAGTAAAGTTTTTGTAGGAGAATTCGTTATACAGTCCGGCTTTCCATTTCGGATAGGCTGTGGCTACGTATTCAATCTCTCCCGAACGTTCGGGCAGTCCGTTGTCATTGATGACAACGTTTCCTTCCGGGTCGCGCACCAGTTTGTAGCCCCAGAGGTCGCCTGTCGTACCTCCCACGCGTCCGATGATGGAGACGTTGCCGATACTGCTGATTAACTGATTCTCGTCTGCTCCTTCCGCCAGCGAAATAATCTTGTTTTCGTTTTTAGACCAGGTAAAAGTGGCGTTCCAGCGGAAATCTCTGCTGACTACCGGGGTAACGTCCAATTGGATTTCATAACCACGGTTGCGGACACATCCCGAATTGATAGTCGCTTTGCTGTAACCTGTAGTCGGGTCCATCGGAGCATCCAGAATTTGGTTTTTGGTGCGGTTGTAATAGAATGTGAAATCGAGTCCGATGCGGTTTTGGAACATACGCAGGTCGAAACCGGCTTCGTAGTTGGTTGAAATTTCCGGTTTGAAATCCTGATTGTACAGTGTGGAAGCAACGACAGCCGATCCGGGGAAATCGCTCGTGTCGTAGTAGGGCGATGTTTTGTAAGGGTCTGTGTCGTTACCCACCTGGGCGAAAGAACCTCTTACTTTCAACAAATTGATTGGTTCCGGCATTAGGAACAGTTCGTTCATCACTGCGCTGACGCTGACCGACGGATAGAAGAAGGAACGGTTGCTCTTCGGTAGGGTAGACGACCAGTCGTTACGTCCGGTGACGTCGAGAAACAGTTTATCCTTATATGCGAAGTTGGCTGTGAAATAGAGACTGTTCAATGCTTTCTTTTTGATGACAGTCTGCACGTTCGGGTTGGAGACACCGTTTGCCAGTTTGTAGACTCCCGGCGTAATTAGTCCCACCACCGAGGCGGCGAGCATATCATAGCTTTGTTGCATCATGTTTCCTCCCGCCGAAGCATTGACGTGCAATCCGTTAGCGAAGGAATCATGGTACGTAAATAAAGCGTCGCTGTTTAATTCATAATCGAACACATTCTGTTTTTTGAAGAATCCGTTGCCAAATACCACATCGCTGATAGGACGGTGTTGTTCGCGCTGGTCGGTGGACAGTTGGATACCGGACCGGATCATGAAATCGAACTTGCTGTTGATACGCAGGTTGGCGGAAACGGAGGAGACGTTACTATGTTTCTCTGACGGATTTTCAGATTCGTATAGAATGACATACGGGTTTCCGATGAAGGAACTGTAAGGCTGGAGCTGTTTCACATTTTCCTGTCCGGTACGCCACATCGGGCGCAGCCAGTCGAGGTTGACATTCGGATTCTGGAAGATGAGGAAGTAAGAGATGGAGTTGCTGTTATATCCCAGGGCAGGCGTATTGTTGAGCTTGCGGTAGGTATAGCTCGATTTAAAATTGATGCGCAGTGCCCGCGAAATCTGTTGTTGGGCGGAAATCATGGCAGTGATGCGCTGGAAACCTGTATTGGGAAGAATCCATTCGTTTTTGGTGTGGGTGATGGAAGCCCGCACGCTGCCCCGGTCGGATTTTCCGGTCAGGGCTACGGAGTTGGTAATTGTGTAGCCCGTCTGGAACAAATCCTTGCGGTTGTTTTTATACGCTACCCAGGGAGTCGCTTCGGAGGCACGTCCCTGTGTCACCGGATCATATTGGTAGAATTTCCTGTTGGCATCGAAACGTGCTCCGTATGCGCTACTCGTTCCGCTGGTGCTTGCGTAGCTGCCGTCTTCCGCTTTTCCGTAGGAGTAGTATGGTTCGCCCTCATAGATGGACCCTGCCGGACCGATGTTACTCGGCAGTCCTTGTCCGAATTCATACTGATAATCCGGCCACCTCATCACATCGTCTATGCTGAAGTTACCGCTATAAGATACGCCGATACCTTTGGGTGCGCCGGCTCCCGATTTCGTAGTCACCATAATCACGCCGTTGGCTGCACGCGTACCGTACAGAGCCGTCGCGCTGGCTCCTTTCAATACTTGTATGCTTTCGATATCATCCGGATTGATGTCGGAAAATCCGTTACCGTAGTCCACGGAAAGCTCACTGTTGGAACCTGCACCGTAGGCGACTCCCGGATTGGTCATCGGGCTACTCATCGGTACACCGTCCACTACCACTAATGCATCGTTCCCGTTCTGATTCAGCGAGACGTCGCCCCGCAGGGAGATGCGGCTCGAATTGAGCGGACCGCCGGAAGAGATAACGCTCAATCCGGCTACCTTACCGTTGAGTGCCGTCGACCAGTTGGAAGGCAGAGCGCTGGTAATTTTGTCTCCTTTCACGGTTTCCGTGGCGTATCCCAGCCCTTTTTCTTCACGTTTGATGCCCAGGGCAGTCACTACCACATCATTCAGTTGTTGCGACTCTTCCGCCAGTTTTACGTTTATCGTGTTGCCCGTATAGTTTTTTTGTAGCGTTTTATATCCCACATAACTAAATAGGAGCAAATCTTTGGAACTTAATGTTTTCTTAGTTTTCAGGGAGTAGTTGCCGTCAATGTCGGTCACCGTACCGTCTGTCGAGTTTTTTACAGTGATGGTAGCCCCGATTAACGGTTCTCCGCTTTCACTCGTTATTTTCCCTTTCACTGTTGTCTGTGCGTATGCAGAACCACAGCACAGAAATCCAACTGCCAGAGAAAGCAGCCATTTGTTACTTTTCATAATCTTTTTACCTTGCTTCTTTTAATTTATTAAATGCAATAAAGTCGTTAACACCAGTGTTTTTGTTTCACGGTGCAAAGGAAGACAAGGCAGATTAAGATAGTATTACAGATCTGTTAACAAATTGTGTTATATCGTAAACACTAATTAAAGAATCAGTTTGCACTCGTGACAAAGTGGTGGTATGACGGAAAAGGCAGGCAAATTTATCGGATAGTGCATCCGTAATGGTTCATTTCTATAATGAATATAATCAGCAACTTACAAATGTGCAACCAGCGGTTGCGCATTTGCAGGAAGCTTCCATAGTATTGCCGGTAAAACAGCAAAGTTGGTCATAGAACATCGCTTTAATACAATGGGTAAAAGACCTGAAAGCTTGCTATTTTGGTTATTAGATAGAATATTTGCTCTGATACTCCTTCGGCGACATCCCTTCATGCCGTTTGAAATACCTGCCTAGATACGACTGATCGGGAAAACCGAGCCGGTCGGCTATTTCCTGAATCGTCAGTTCGGTGGATTGAAGCAGCACTTTTATCTCCAGGATGGAGAAGTCGTCAATAAGCTTTTTGGCAGCTTCACCCGTCACGCTTTTGCAGATACCTGTCAGGTATTTGGTGGAGATACAGAGCTTGTTGGCGTAGAAGGTTACTTCCCTTTCAGCGATGCAGTTTTCGTGCACCAGTGCGATGAATTTCTTGAAGATTTCATCCTGCCGACTTCCTCCTTCTATTTCCTGCCGGTCGAAGTAGCGGTAACACTTATCGTAAATATCCAGCATAAACGACTGGAGGTGATTTTTAGCAATTTGGTTGCGGAAACGATTTTCGCGGTCGTTGTATATAGCGGTCGTGGCACGTATTAACCCATTGATAGCTCCGGTATTTTCTTCCGGAAGTACGTAACACGGCTTTTCTTTGATGAACCGGAAGAAGATCGGCTCGAAACGCAGGCAGGCTTCGCGAAACATTTCTTTGGGGAATCCGAAGAAAGAAGCTGTGAAATCACTGCTGCTGCCGTTGACACGAATAATCGTTCCCGGCAAGAGCACGATTTGAGTATTTTCGACAATTTCATAGTCTTTCAAGTCGATCGTGACGTGTGCCCATCCGCTTCGGCAAAAATAGATGGCACCCCCTTCCAGTTTCCACAGACGTTGCATAATTGGAGACAGGTTTTCGTCCATTCCGGCTACGAACGGTTCACGAAATATGGCTAGGCTAGAGTTTTTTGATT
>ERZ827469.2975-NODE-2975-length-11823-cov-2.738018_pt1 | contig 11823 bp, 9 predicted proteins | sample MGYA00519917_ERZ827469 | MGnify/ENA primary metagenome ERZ827469 (study PRJEB31778, sample SAMEA3449314) | human gut metagenome | biome: human gut; feature: human-associated habitat; material: faeces | place: United Kingdom | collected 2010/2012 ... | reverse complement strand
AGCAGACCAGCCGCGGAGAACGCAATTATGATATTTATTCCCGCCTGTTAAAAGAAAGAATTATTTTCCTCGCAGACGAGGTAAATGATCAGACCGCAAGTTTGGTTGTTGCACAGCTTTTGTTTTTGGAATCGGAAGATCCGAACAAGGACATTCAGCTGTATATCAACAGTCCGGGTGGTTCCGTAACAGCCGGTATGGCAATTTACGATACAATGAATTATATCAAATGTGACGTATCTACAATCTGTATCGGTATGGCAGCCAGTATGGGAGCATTTTTGTTATCCAGTGGTGCCAAGGGCAAACGTTTAGCTCTTCCGAATGCAGAGGTGATGATTCACCAGCCTTCCGGTGGGGCAAAAGGACAGGCAACTGAAATTCAGATTGTTGCTGAAAATATCTTAAAGACAAAGAAAAAGTTAAACGAGATTTTAGCAGCAAATACCGGACAGTCAGTAGAGAAGATTGCAGAAGATACAGAGCGCGATAATTTCATGAGCGCAGAAGAAGCAAAAGCGTATGGCTTGATTGATGAAATCGTAGAAAGCCGTAACGCAGCAAAAGAAAAAGAATAAACAAGTGAAATGGTGCCGCCGAAACGCCGGCGCCATTTTGCCATATTAGATGGATGGAGGCTCGTAAAACGATGGCAGGAAAGAATAACGATACCAATATGCCAATGGTTCACTGCTCCTTTTGTGGAAAGACAGAGAAGCAGGTTCACAAGCTGATTGCAGGACCAAATGGAGTATATATATGTGACGAATGTATTGACCTCTGTGATGAAATTTTGGCGGAAGAATTTCAGGACGATTTTGATACGCCGGAAGAGGAAACAGAAATCAATCTTTTAAAACCAAAAGAAATCAAAGCCTTTTTGGATGAATATGTAGTTGGACAGGAGGATGCAAAAAAAGCACTTTCTGTAGCAGTTTACAATCACTATAAGAGAATTATGAATGGCGCCGATATGGACGTTGAACTGCAAAAGAGTAATATTTTGATGGTAGGTCCGACCGGCTCCGGTAAGACATATCTGGCACAGACGCTTGCTAAAATTTTGAATGTTCCGTTTGCCATTGCAGATGCAACTGCACTGACGGAGGCAGGATATGTCGGAGAAGATGTTGAAAACATTCTTCTCAAAATCATTCAGGCAGCGGATTATGATATTAAGCGTGCTGAGCATGGTATTATTTATCTCGATGAGATTGATAAAATCACAAAAAAAGCAGAAAATGTATCCATTACCCGTGATGTTTCCGGTGAAGGCGTACAGCAGGCACTTTTGAAAATCTTGGAGGGAACAGAAGCCAGTGTTCCGCCACAGGGCGGACGCAAGCATCCGCAGCAGGAGTTTTTCCATATCAATACGACAAATATTTTGTTTATCTGCGGCGGTGCTTTTGACGGACTGGATAAGATTATCAGTTCCCGTATTGATAAAAAATCCATCGGGTTTAATGCGGACATAGCAGATCCGACCGAGCAGAATATCGGTGAGTTGTTTAAACAGGCATTGCCACAGGATTTTGTGAAATTCGGTTTAATTCCGGAGTTTATCGGTCGTGTGCCGGTAACAGTTGCACTTGACCTTTTGGATGAAGAGGCGTTGAAAGAAATTTTGACAAGACCGAAAAATGCAATTACGAAGCAGTATCAGAAACTGCTTTCGCTGGACGGCGTGAAATTGGATTTTGAGGATGGCGCGATTACGGAAGTTGCCCGCCTTTCCAATGAGAGAAAAACGGGTGCCAGAGGACTGCGTGCGATTCTTGAATCGAGTATGATGGAATATATGTATGAATTGCCATCCAGAGAAGATGTGACAGAATGTATTATTACCAAAGATGTAATTACCGGTGAGGGAGAGCCAAAACTTTTGGCAGCCGGAAAAGAAGTGCCGGCACTTGAAGAAAAGCAAGAAGAACCTGAGAAAAAGGAAAGTGAAAGTGCCTGAAAAGAAACAAGGACAGGTGATACTTATGAGTGAACAGCAAATGAAGACGATGCCGATTCTCGCCATGAGGGATGTGTGCGTACTGCCGGGCATGTTGGTTCATTTAGATGTGAGCAGAGAGATTACAAAACGAGCAATTGATGAAGCGATGGCAGAGGATGGAAGTATTTTCCTCACCCTCCAGCGCGATGAATCGATTGAGACACCGTCATTTCATGACTTATATGAAATTGGTGTGATTGCAAAAATAAAGCAGGAAGTAAAAGTAAAAGATGACGTGCTCCGTGTCATGATTTCGACGATGGAGCGCGGAAATTTTTTGAATCTGAACCAGACAAAGCCATTTCTTAAGGGAGATGTTGTTCCTTATGAATGGGGTGACGAAGAACTGCGTCTGGGGGCACTTGAAAAAGAGGCGATGTGCCGCAATTTGAAAGATGTGTACACGATTTATCTGAATGAAAATCCGCGGGCAAGCCGGAGTGATTTGGAAAAAATCCAAGGTATGAAGGACTTAGGAAAACTGACGGATTTAATTGCGATGCATATCAACATGGGCTTTGACAAACGTCAGGAAATTTTAGAGTGCCTTGACTTAGAACTTCGTTATGAAATGGTGGCAGGTATTCTTACAAATGAGGTGAATTTATCACGGATTCGTGAGGGATACCGCCGCAAAGTCAAAGAAGAAGTTGATAAAAACCAGAAAGAATATTTCCTTCGTGAGCAGATGAAAGTGATACGCAATGAGTTAGGCGATGGCGCGTCTGCGGAGGAATATCAGGAAAAATATAAAGAACAGTTAGAGCAGCTTTCATGCAGCGAAGAGGTGTATCAGAAAATTGCAGAAGAAATCAAGCGTCTGGATGCAATTCCAACAAGTTCATCTGAACATATTGTAGAGCGCACCTATATTGAAAATCTTCTGGCACTTCCGTGGGACAAAGCTTCGATTGATCGCAATGACATTGTGCATGCGGAGCAGATTTTAGAGGAGGATCACTACGGACTTAAAAAAGTCAAAGAGCGCATTTTGGAATCCTTGGCGGTTCGCTGTCTGACGGATAAGAGCGAGAGCCCGATTTTGTGTCTTGTGGGACCACCGGGTACCGGTAAAACATCAATTGCACGCTCGGTTGCCAGAGCACTTGATAAAGAGTATGTGCGTATCTGCCTTGGCGGTGTTCGCGATGAGGCGGAAATTCGTGGACACAGACGGACGTATGTGGGCGCTTTGCCGGGACGTTTTGTTGAAGGGCTGAAGAAGGCGAAAGTGAGAAATCCACTGATGCTTTTGGATGAGATTGATAAAGTCGGAAGTGATTACAAAGGGGATTGCGCATCGGCTTTGTTAGAGATTCTTGACCCGGAGCAAAACCGGAATTTTGTGGATCATTATATTGAACTGCCGGTTGATTTGTCAGATGTATTATTTATTTGTACGGCAAATACGACAGAAACGATTCCAAGACCGCTTCTTGACCGAATGGAATTAATTTCCATTGCCGGATATACGGAAAATGAGCGGTTCCATATCGGAAAGGATTATCTGATTCCGAAACAGCTTGAGAAAAATGGTTTGCAGAAGAAAAATTTACAGATTCTGGATGGCGGACTGCGTGCGATTATTTCACACTATACGAAGGAAGCAGGTGTCCGTGAATTAGAGCGTCAGATTGGGAAAATCTGCCGCAAATGTGCAAAAAAAATCATGGAAGGCGAAACGGAGACAATCCGCGTCACTTCTAAAAATATTACAGATTTTCTTGGTAAAAAGCGTTTCCGCATAGAAAAGGCAGCAAGAAAAGATGAGATTGGTATTGTTCGCGGGCTTGCCTGGACGGAAGTTGGCGGCGATACACTGGAGATCGAAGTGAATACGATGCCGGGCGAGGGTAATTTGAAACTGACCGGACAGCTTGGCGATGTAATGAAAGAGTCAGCAGAAATTGCACTGAGTCTCGTGCGTGCGCTGCTTCCGAAGGAGGAAGAATTTTTCAAAACGCATGATTTTCATCTCCATGTACCGGAAGGTGCGGTGCCAAAAGATGGTCCGTCAGCCGGTGTGACGATGACGACAGCCATTTATTCGGCGGTAACCGGGAAAAAGGTACTGGCAAAAGTAGCGATGACCGGTGAGATTACACTTCGCGGACGGGTTCTGCCAATTGGCGACTTAAAGGAAAAACTGCTGGCAGCAAAACAGGCGGGCATCCAAAAGGTTGTAGTTCCAAAGGAAAATAAGCCGGATGTTGAAGAACTGGAAGAAGAAATCACAGAAGGTATGCAGATTGTTTTTGCCGGTTCGATTTCGGATGTTTTGAAAGAAGCACTTGTTCAAAAGTAGTGGCCATTTGCCATGTGAAGGGAGAAAAGTATGACGATAAAATCGTTAGAATTAGAGACAGTATGCGGCATTACCAGTAAACTGCCGCAGCATGACAAAATAGAAATGGCGTTTTGGGGACGTTCCAATGTTGGAAAGTCCTCTCTTTTGAATACGCTTTGGAACCGGAAATCTATGGCGCGCATTTCGTCCCAGCCGGGTAAAACTCAGACCATCAATTATTATAACATCAATGATTTATGTTACATGGTGGATTTGCCTGGATATGGTTATGCTAAAATTTCCAAGGAGATTCAGGCAAAATGGGCGCGTATGATTGAGCGTTATCTGGATACTTCAAACGCACTGAGAGTTGTATTTTTACTTGTGGACATCCGCCATGAACCGACCGCAAAAGATGTTGAAACGTATCAGATGTTATTCAAAAAAGGATTTAATCCGCTGATTATTGCGACAAAAGCAGATAAAATAAAGAAAAATGTGAGAAATAAAAATATTTCCATCATCCGAAAGAAACTTGGCTTATCACAGGAAGTGCCGGTTATTCCATTTTCCTCAGCAACGAAAGAGGGAAAGGATGAGGTCTGGGAATATATCGAATTTTTCTTGAATTCACAATTGTTATGATAAAATTTTACGAGGTGATACCGGTATGACAAAGAAGCAGCGGGCAGAAAAAATTATTGAATTGCTGGAAAAAGAATATCCGCTGGCGGACTGTACACTTGATTATGATGAGGCATGGAAACTGCTTGTCAGCGTGCGTTTGGCGGCACAGTGTACGGACGCCCGAGTGAATGTTGTGGTGAAAGATTTATTTGCCAAGTATCCGTCACCGGCAGCACTTGCCGCCGCCACACCGGAAGAAATCGAAGAGATTGTGAAGCCGTGCGGACTTGGTAAAAGCAAAGCGAGAGATATTCATAAATGCATGACTACGCTTGTAGAACAATATAACGGACAGGTGCCGGATGACTTTGACAAATTGCTAAAACTCCCCGGCGTCGGACGAAAGAGCGCCAACCTGATTATGGGCGATGTTTTTGGGAAGCCGGCAATTGTTACCGATACACACTGCATCCGCCTTACAAACCGGATGGGACTCGTGGACGGCATCAAAGACCCGAAGAAGGTAGAGATGGCTCTCTGGAAAATCATTCCCGGCGAGAAGGGAAGCGACTTCTGCCACCGCCTTGTTAATCATGGCAGGGAAGTATGTACCGCAAGAAAAGCCTATTGTGAGAAGTGTTGTTTGCAGGAGGTATGTAAGAAGTCTTTGTGATAAATATTTGTTGGAATTTTTTTGTATTACTGGAATTCCAAATCGATTGACAACAAATTTTTGGCATAATCGGGGCGACTTAAGCGCAACATCGGGCCAAAACAACGCTTTTTACTTGATTTGTCTTATAGGGTTGCATTTTTGCCTGATTATCAGCCTTTATTAAAGAAAATCACAGGGCAAATGCAACCCTTTCTATGGATTTCTTGCCTTTTGGTTGTTTTCAGACACATCTTTTCAAAATTCATGCAACGCTTTTCACTTTTTATAAAGGTTAAGGTTGCATAAGGCACTTACTTACATTAAAAGAGCTGCCATGTATCAAGAATTTGCGGCTGGTATTTTCAGTGCCCATACCGTTACGCACTCAACGAGTGAGAGCGAACATTTGACACAAACAACTTAGGTATGATGCTTGACGAGAACCTAAAAGATACGATATAGTATAAAAGTAATGCTATTTTAACAAAAAGAGGAAGGATAAAACGAATGTGGAAAACAATCAATGATATTCTAGTTAATATTGACAATTTTGTCTGGGGTATTCCCCTTATGGTACTAATTCTTGCCGGCGGTATTTTGTTAACTGTGCGTCTTGGCGTAATGCAGTTTCGAAAACTGCCGCTTGCCTTAAAATGGATGGTAAAAAACGAAGAAGGCGGTGAGGGAGAAATTTCAAGTTTTTCTGCCCTTTGTACAGCCCTAAGCGCGACGATTGGAACCGGTAATATCGTCGGCGTTGCAACTGCTGTTGGTGCAGGTGGACCGGGTGCTCTTTTTTGGATGATTGTCGCTGCCTTTTTCGGCATGGCAACCAAATTTGCCGAAGGTCTCCTCGCTGTAAAATACCGTGTTGTCGCAAAAGACGGTCACAGCCTTGGCGGTCCGTTTTATTACATAGAACAAGGTATGGGAAAAAAATGGAAATGGCTTGCCAAAATATTTGCTTTCTTTGGCGTATGTGTCGGGCTTTTCGGAATTGGAACTTTCAGTCAGGTAAATGGTATTTCCAGTGCTGTTCACGGCTTTTTTGATTCAGCCAATGCGCACTGTGTAAATCTGCCATTCTTAGGCGAGTATTCCTGGTCCGTTGTGATTTCATCATTGGTTTTGGCGTTCTGCGTCGCTTCCGTTTTGATTGGTGGAATCAAGCGAATTGCTAGTGTTAGCCAGGTTATCGTGCCATTTATGGCAATTATTTATTTCCTGTTTGCAGGCATTTTAATTGTAACCAATATCACTGCTGTGCCAAGTGCCATTGCTGTAATTGTAGAAGCGGCTTTCTCGCCAAAAGCAATTACCGGTGGTGCCGTTGGAAGTATGTTTGTTGCTATGCAAAAAGGTGTTGCACGTGGTATCTTCTCAAATGAAGCCGGTCTTGGTAGTGCACCAATTGCCGCAGCTGCCGCACAGACAAAAGAACCTGTCCGTCAGGGGCTTGTAAGCATGACAGGAACCTTTATTGATACCATTGTTATTTGTACACTTACCGGCTTATCCATTGTATTAACCGGTGCATGGCAGGTAAAAGGACTTGAGGGTGTCGGCGTTACGACCTATGCTTTTCAGAAAGGACTTCCGTTCCCTCCTGAAGTTTCCGCATTTGTCTTAATGCTCTGCCTTGTATTCTTTGCCTTTACAACAATTCTTGGCTGGGATTATTACAGCGAGCGCTGTTTGGAATATTTGAGTGGCGGCAATATGAAACATGTAAAAATATTCCGCTGGATTTACATTCTTGCCGTATTTATCGGTCCATATATGACCGTCAGTGCCGTGTGGACAATTGCCGATATCTTTAACGGTTTGATGGCAATTCCAAATATGATTGCTATTTTTGCCCTAAGTGGTGTCGTGGCAAAAGAAACAAGGGATTTCTTCAAACGTCATAAAGAAGGAAAAATTAAATAACGAAAACAAAAAACTGCCATCCATATGGACGACAGTTTTTTTATTACTCCATTTTACAGAAGACTTTCATACAATTTTGTAATATCTTCTACACTTGTTTCTTTCGGATTTCCCGGACGGCACGCATCATCATAAGCCGATTGTGCGAGGAACGGAATGTCCTCTTTCTTCACGATTTCTTTCAAATCTGCCGGAATTCCAACATCCTGTGAAAGTTTTCTTACGGCATCAACAGCCGCTTTGCGATATTCTTCCTGTGACATATTTTCCGTGCCCTCAACGCCCATTGCTTTTGCAATATCACGATATTTTTCACCGGTTGCTTCTGCATTGTATTCCATAACAGTAGGCAGAATAATTGCATTTGCAATTCCGTGTGGTGTATCATATAAAGCACCAAGAGGATGTGCCATTGAGTGAACAATACCAAGTCCAACATTAGAAAAGCCCATGCCGGCAACATACTGTCCAAGTGCCATACCTTCTCTGCCCTCCGGTGTATTTTCCACTGCGCCACGCAGAGAACGTGAAATAATTTCGATTGCTTTCAAATGGAACATATCGGACAATTCCCATGCTCCTGCTGTAATATATCCTTCAATCGCATGTGTCAATGCATCCATTCCTGTTGCAGCTGTCAAGCCCTTTGGCATAGACGACATCATATCCGGATCAATAAATGCAACAACCGGAATATCATGCGGGTCTACACAAACCATTTTACGATTTTTCGCCGCATCGGTAATTACATAGTTAATCGTAACCTCGGCAGCCGTTCCCGCTGTCGTAGGTACTGCGAAAATCGGTACACTCTTATTCTTTGTATCTACCGCACCTTCAAGGCTTATCACATCTTCATGCTCCGGGTTATTAATAATTATACCAATTGCTTTTGCTGTATCCATCGAAGAACCACCGCCTATCGCAATCAAATAATCCGTTTTTGCATCCTTAAATGCCTGCACACCAGTCTGTACATTCTCAATGGTTGGATTTGGTTTAATATTTGAATATAACTCATACGCCATACCATTTTTATCCAGCACATCAAGCACCTTCTGTGTTACACCGAATTTTACCAAATCCGGATCTGAACATACAAACGCTTTCTTGAAGCCTCGGCTTCTCGTCTCCGTCGCAATTTCCGCAATTGCTCCTGCACCATGATATGATGTCTCATTCAATACAAATCTGTTTGCCATAGATTAAGTCCCCCTTTGTTTTTTTGTTGAATTTGAACAAAAAATAAACAAATTTAATTCGTTTTATAGTGTATATTATACTAAGTTTTCCAGAAAATTCAAGGGGCTATTTCATAATCCCTCAACTTTTTCCTACATTCCCGATATGTCTTGCAATATTTCTCTACTTCCTGCCAAAATTCTGCCGAATGGTTCATATGACGTCTGTGCGAAAGTTCATGAATAATTACATAATCCATAAGTTCTCGTGGCATATAATACAACTGATAATTAAAATTCACATTGCCTTTTGAGCTGCAGCTCCCCCACCTTGTCTTCTGATTGCGGATAGTGATTCTGCCAACGGTGACATCCATAACTTTACAAAAATGGTTTACCCTCTCTGTAAATTCTCCCAGAATATTTTTCCACTCTACATCTGAAATTTCGTCAACGGCAGGTGCTCCCGTCAGCTTTTTATTCAAATTTCTCTGCCGCATCTGTTTTACTTTTTCTTCAATCCAATAGGCATGCTCCCCAATCCATTCATCCAATTCTTTTTTGGAAAGCCACTGAGGCGCCCGCAGAATCACACTTTCATCCGCGCGCACCTCAAGTCCGATTGTTTTTCGATTGGAACGAATCACCTGTACTTTCATCCTATAAAAATCCTCAGTTTTTTATTTGCTCATCTCTCCACGTTAGATTAATCCCGTGCTAAAATATCTCTCCGCACGGTCTGCAAGAACCGTTGCAATCACTTTATCTTTTCCGTATTTTTCTGCCATCTGCATTGCCGCAAACACATTTGCCCCGGATGAAGTTCCTACCAAAAGCCCCTGCTCTTTTGCAAGTTTTCTCGCTGTATTTATCGCATCCTCGTCCGATACCTCAACAACATCGGTAATCAAACCAGTGTCTAATACATCCGGAATAAATCCATCTCCAATTCCTTGTATCTGGTGGATTCCCGGTCCATCTCCGTGAAGTGCCGAAACTCCTTTTGGCTCTACCGCCACAATTTTCGTATCTGGATTTTGCTCAAGCAAATACTTGGCAATCCCCTGTAAGGTACCTCCGCTTCCCACACCGGAAACATAAATATCAATTTTCTTTCCCAGCTGCTCACTAAGTTCGACTGCCGTTTTCCGATAATGTGCTTCCGGATTTGCCGGATTCACAAACTGCTGTGGCATATAATATTTCTCAGGATTTGCACTTGCTATCTCATTTGCCTTATCCACTGCACCGCCAATACTAAGTTTCGGCTCTGTGAGGACAAGCTTGGCACCAAATGCCTGAATTACCTTTTTTCGCTCCTCACTCATGTTTTCCGGCATCACAATAATAACCTCGTACCCTTTTCTCACTCCAACAAGAGCCAGACCAATTCCTGTGTTTCCACTCGTAGGTTCAATAATTGTCATCCCCGGTTTTAATTTTCCTTCCGCCTCTGCCGTCTCAATCATATTTTTTGCGATGCGGTCTTTAATACTTCCGCCGGGATTCAAAAACTCTGCCTTTGCAAATATATTGTAACCTGTGCTCTCCTGCAGGCACATAAGCGGTGTGTTTCCAATTAAATCAAGTACGTTATTATAATACATAAAATGACTTTGCCTCCTTAAATGAGCGACTTCTAAAAATCATATCATTTCTCCTTTATTCGCCACTATTGTATTTTTTCAGCAAGACCTTGGACAAATCATTTAAATGAATCATATAGATATATCCTTTTCCTGCCATTTCTTTGTACGCAGGAATATATTCTTCCTTAACTCCGCGAACCAAAATCACATCATGAAACACCTGAAAATTGTCCACATAGGAACTAATGCCGGTTCCAAAATCGGCCAAAACCGTTGTCTCATTTGTCGTTTTGTCCACACACACTACGCGATTTGCTGCAATATAATATTGCTTGTTTCCTACGGTACTTCTTAAGTTGTAAGACGGACTGCAAAAAGATGACTCCGTTTTTTTATAAGCACCCAGTTTTTTGCCCTTTTTCGTCATATAGCGAAGCGATAATTTTCCTTTTTTGTTATAATAACTATACACAAAATTTTTGCCATCGGTTCCCAGCTCATAAAGCCCGGAAACCGGCATTTTACAGACCTTCTTTATTTTTTTGCCGGAAAGGTTCATAACATAAATTCCCATATCTTTATCACTGTCGTATTCTTTGTTATAAGCAGTCTTAATAAAATATATTTTTTTACCAATCAAAACCGGATTTCTTCCCTTGGTAAGTAATTTTTTCGTTTTTTTCTTGCTGTCAATCCGGCATATATAACTATCCGATGCTCCTGTTCCACATACTAAATCATATGCTGCATAAATGGTATTGCCCTTCACATTCAAATTTTCAAAGGCATTCGTATCTCTCCCTTTGTTTTTGTAGGAAACAATTTTTGTAACCTTATTTGTTTTCTTATTTATCTTCATCAAATTCATGCGCAGACCGCCCATGGTATAACAATAATAAATATCATTTCCTTTTTGGAAAGCTGGTCCCGGAATGCGGAGCGTTTTCCCAGCAGCTTCTGCTTTCACCGGCAGGCAGAAAAATGCAGCCAACATAATCAGGGCTACTAATAATCTTTTCATACTTTTTTCTCCAATCCATATAAAATTAGTCCCTCCTCGAACAAGGAACCTGCTTCTATTTTACCACGATAAATAATAAATGCAATTCAAAATCGTGAATCCACACGACATCATACCAACAAAGAATAATACTCCCACGGCCAGATTACACTGTCAAAACAATTCTCCATGTATTCCCAAATATCATCATCTGCATAACCCATCATACGAAATACAACACATACGCTTTTCTGTATTTTTTCATCCGTTAATTCTTCTTTTCTTTGCTGCAAAAATAATGCCTGCGACAACACAGCATATTCCATTGCCATCCATTCCAATTTTACAAGGATATCCAAAACCTGACCGGTTCCCGGCGTAATAATAGCTGATGAAATTTCTTCCACAAAAAGATTCCGAAGTTCTTTTTCCCATTTCTTTATCTTGTGCTGATACATCTTAAAACACTCGGTTTCTTTACCATTAAGCTTCTCTGCCTCCTCTGCCAGCGGCACCAGAAAATCTCCATAAATATTTTGTTCCCGATAAA
>ERZ827469.2974-NODE-2974-length-11832-cov-6.890634_pt1 | contig 11832 bp, 9 predicted proteins | sample MGYA00519917_ERZ827469 | MGnify/ENA primary metagenome ERZ827469 (study PRJEB31778, sample SAMEA3449314) | human gut metagenome | biome: human gut; feature: human-associated habitat; material: faeces | place: United Kingdom | collected 2010/2012 ... | reverse complement strand
CGTAAAACATGCAGTGGATGAATGCATCCGGGAAGGGATTCTGGCGGAATTTCTTGCCCGATACCGAAATGAGGTTATCAGTATGAGTATTTTTGAGTATGATAAAGAATTGGAAGAAAAGAAGTTACGGAAAGCTGAATATGAATACGGTTTTGCAGAGGGTGAAAAACATGCGGCAATTGAAATTGCCAAACGTATGTTGAAAACTAACAACTTTTCCCTGGAAGAAATTGCTGCTTTCTCTGGTGTATCTTTGGATGATGTAAAAATTCTCAAAGCCAATCAATAGTATAGCCTACAGGGGGCACGCAGATTCATGCCGCCCCTCTCTCTTCCCTCTGGGCTGTCCGGGAGATGATACTTCTGTCAACACTTCCTGTTTTTCCCAAAAATGACATCATAGTTCACATTTTGATAAAAGATGTCTTCTAAATTACCGCCCAGTGCCTCCCGGTTGCCTAACATCCACATCACTTTTGCAATGACAGATTCCAAGGTCATATCGTAAGATTCGAGAAAGCGGCAATATTTTTTCATATCGTGCCCCACTTCATAGACCGTCATATCGCTGCCCTCATGTGCAACCTGTGTAGACATCACCACAAGTCGATCCGGGAACTCCTGACATAGCTTATAGAAATCATCTGCAATCGATTGTGGGATACCACCCACCCCAAAGCTTTCTACAATAATGCAGTCATAATTTTCAAAGACACTGCGCAGTATTCTCGGCTTGATTCCCGGAATCATTTTGATCAGATACACATTTTCATCCAGTTCCTCATAAAACCATACTTCCTCTTCATACGGAACCGGTGGAATGTAACGCATGATATTTCCATCCTGGATCATGGCAAGACATGGAAAATCAATGCTGGAAAATGCATTATAACTTTTGGACCGGACTTTTTTCGCTCTCGTTCCCGCAATGACTTTTCCGTCAAAAACGATCTGAACCCCCTGCGAGTTCTCATCGGATGCATATAAAAAACTGTCAAGCAGATTTGATTTTGCATCGGTGATCTCAAGGTCGATCGGTTTCTGTGCGCCGGTGATCACGATCGGTTTTTTTGAATTCTGTATCATATAGGAAAGTGCCGCCGCAGTGTATGCCATTGTGTCCGTACCATGGGCGATGACGAAGCCATCGTATTTTTCATAATTTTCACGGATGGTATGCACCATCATTTTCCAATGTTTCGGTTCCATGTTCGAGCTGTCCAGATTTATAAGCTGGACAGCATGAAAATCACAGATATCTTTCACCTGCGGGATATACTGCATCAGCTCTTCCGGTGAGATCTGTGGTTTTAATCCGTTGTCTGATTTTTTTGATGCGATCGTTCCGCCTGTTGCGATGAGTAAAATGTTTTTTCTGTCTGACATGCTGCATTTCTCCTATTGTCACTGATCTGCATATTCATTTTCATTTAAATTTTCTGAATAAATCAGTCTTTTTTAGTATAATCCTTCAATCAGGCAAGTAGCTCACGAATATCTGCAAGAAGCATATCTACGTTTTCCTCTTTCGTTGCCCAGCAGGTACAAAAACGGACTGCACTGTGTGTCTCATCCATACGCTCCTGATAAGCAAAACTGTATTTCTTTTTCAGTTCCGCAAGCACAGCATCCGGCAGGATTGGGAACTGCTGATTAGTCGGAGAATCAATATAGAATTTCACTCCCATTTTTGTTAATTCGTCCTTTAACTTTTCCGCTAATCGTGCTGCATGTGCGGAAATATCAAAATACCGGTTTTCCTCAAACAAGGTCAGAAACTGGATTCCAAGCAGTCTGCCTTTCGCCAGCATACCGCCTCGCTGTTTGATATTGTAACGAAAATCCTTTTTCAGTTCCTCATTGCGGATCACAACTGCCTCTCCAAAAAGTGCTCCCACTTTTGTTCCGCCGATATAGAATACGTCTGTGTTGGCTGTGATATCAGAAAGTGTCAGGTCATTTTCCTTGCACATCAGTCCATAGCCAAGTCTTGCCCCATCCATAAAAAGATAAAGTCCACGCTTTTTGCACACCTGATAAATTGCTTCCAGTTCCGCCTTTTTATAAATCGTTCCGATTTCTGTCGGATTGGAAATGTACACCATTTTCGGCTGTACCATATGTTCAAAACTCTCGTCTGCAAAATGTGCATCTGTGTACGCTGCGATCTGCTCAGCCGTCAGCTTTCCATCCGGTGTTTCAATACAAAGGCATTTATGGCCGCATGCCTCCAGAGCGCCTGTCTCATGGACATTGATATGCCCTGTTTTTGCCGTGATCACTCCCTGATAATGCTTTAATGCAGCTGAGATCACAGTGACATTCGTCTGTGTGCCTCCCACCAGGAAATGCACATCCACACGCTCATCCCCACATGCCTTCCGGATCAGCTCTCTCGCCTGTCCGCAATACTCATCTTCTCCATAGCCTGCTGTCTGCTCCATATTGGTTTCAACTAACTTCTCTAAAATTGCCGTATGGCATCCTTCTGTGTAGTCACTGTTAAATCGAATCATTGTTTGTCCCTCACTTTATCTTCCTTTTCAGCTGTCAGACACAGCTTAATATCTTTTCCAGTTACTTTCGAAATTTTCATCCATGGAAATTGTTTCTGAATCGGGATCGCATATCCCTGCTCCGCAAGCGCCCTGATATCTGCCGCTGTCACAATTTTGTCTGCGTCACATTTTAAAATCTTTTTTGCATAGTCAACTCTGTGGCACACTTCCTGCAGCGGTTTTCCGATTGCATGTGCGCCCATGACAATGACCACTTCATCCATATAAGGAAACAGAACCGGTTCATGCTCCGCCGGGGCTTTGACCGGCATATGTGCGGAACCGTCCGCCTCGATCAGGATCTCATCTGCCAGATATAGCAGATCCTCCATCAGCTTTTCCGGCAGCATTCCAAACTTTTCCGTGCCGGGGATCAGGCTCCCTGCGACACAGCAGCCGTATGTGTCAAGGACAGACTGTACCCGCTCTTTCAGTTGCTTTTCTGCTGCCCTGCGCTCCTGCCAGACGGACGCTGTAGCTGATATTACGCTCTCCTGCCCGGTCTGCTCATACGCTGCAAATATCTCCTGCTCCTGTGGCACCATCATTTTAGTTGTCGTAAGGATCAAAACTCTTTTTCCCTCTGCGCGCAATGTCTCGGCACGCTTTCGGATACTTGACGTCTTTCCTCCGGCTCCGACATATGCCGTCACTTTTCCACGGTTTTCCGCTGCAATATCCTGCATCGCCCTGACTGCTTTCTCCACCTCTTCTGTCGTATTAAAACAAGAGAAACTAAATCGTACCATGCCTTGTTTTTCTGTGCCAAAATGGGTGTGCATCAGAGGTGCACAGTGTACCCCCGCCCTTGTCGCAATCCCATAATCTTCTGCAAGGCAGTCACTGACATAAGCGGAATCAAGATCCGCCAGATTACACGATACGATTGCTGCCACCCGTTTTTCACCTCCGTAGAGGTGAATGCCCGGAATTGTTTCAATTCCTCGCTGAAACTGTTCAGCTAACGCCATTTCTTTCTCATGGATAGCTGCGATCCCGGTCTTTTTGATCCAGTCCAGAGCAGCATGGAGTCCTGCGATCCCATGTCCGTTCAGCGTTCCTGCCTCCAGAGCAGCCGGCAGCTCCATGGGATGTTTTCTCTCAAATGAATGTACGCCGCTTCCACCGGATAAAAGCGGTTTTACACACACTCCATCTGCCAGTGCGATTCCACCGGTTCCCTGCGGACCAAACAGTCCTTTATGCCCGGTAAAACAGATTGCAGAAATATGATCCTGCTCCATGTCGATCCCGGCCGCTCCTGCCGTCTGGGAGGTATCTAAAATAAAATATAGATTATATTTTTCACACAAAGCTCCAATTTGTGCGATATCATTTCCATCACCTGTCACATTGGAAGCATGCGTACACACGATTGCTTTTGTATTTTTACCGATTGCCTGCTGTATTTTTTCGCAGGAAATTATTCCATTTTTTTCACAGGCAACGATCGTGACACTGACGCCCTTCTCCTCAAGCTCATAAAGCGGACGCAGAACACTGTTGTGCTCCATCTCAGTGGTGATCACATGGTCGCCCGGATGCAATAGTCCTTTCAGCACAATATTTAAACTCTCGGTCGCATTCATAGTAAACACCACACGCTCTGCCCCAAGAGACTGTTCTCCATCTTTCATATGAAACAGCTCTGCAATCTGTTTCCGTGTCTGAAAAATCAATCTGGATGTAAACAGCGAAGCCTCATTCGCCCCTCTTCCTGCATTGCCTATATAAGAAAATGATTCTTTTACCGCCTGTGCAACCTCCTCTGGTTTCTGCAAAGTAGTTGCGGCATTGTCAAAGTATATCATTGCAACCGTTCCTGCCTTTCCCTCTGTCAGCTTCTCTGAATACCTGCGTTATTTCCATCACTCTGGAAGGATTCCCGCATGAAGCAGTGCTTCTAACACACCTCCTGCAATGCATCTTGCCTTATCCGAGATTGTAAAACAGTTTTCATACTCGGATTCTCTCGGATCAATGTCTGCAATTTTAAATCCTTTTGTCACCGGATAACCGTTCCGGATGAGTCCACGGAGAATCCCGGAAATGGTGGCTCTCACTGCAAATGCACCGTCTTTTTTCTCCTGCCCGGAAGCATCCTTCCCCTGCGTATCCGGATAAATGAAGGCGATCACTTCGTCTTTTTGCACGTAATCGGAAATCTTTTTTTCTCCATATAAAATACCTGCGCACTCCGCATGAATCACGCGCTCTTTCGCAACACCTGCGATAGCACCCGGAATCCCGGTATTCGGAATCGCATTTCCCTCATAAATAATTCTGCCAAGCTTATGTCCGCGCATTGTCTCAACAACCGCATGCACGTCCACCCCCGCCGTAAATCCGGGACCTAATGCAACCGTAAACGGTGCCATATCCATTGTAGTCCCAAGATTTTTCTTTGCAAGGATTCCGTCGACCACTGCCGCCGGTTTCACCTCCCGGATCACCGCTCCGTCCGGATCGATCATCAACGCAACTTTCCTCTGCTTCAGGAGTTCATATGCCCGTGTCAAATTCTCTGCAAAATAACATGTAACGCCTTCCACAGTGTAACTTTTCTCATAGACCGCCTCCGAAAATGCAACCTGACGCCGGATTGCAGACGGATTTGCAATTTCGGTCACCAGAACCGGATAACCGCTCTGGTGCAGTTTATAAATTGTGCCCGTGGCGATATCCCCGCCGCCGCGGACGATAATGATATTTTTTTTCATTTTCCTTATCCTTTATGGTTTTACAATGTGATCTGCCTCCATCATTGTCTGCGCGATCACATACATATTGGTCACAGAACCAACCGCCAGTTTTTCGGTCAATCCGTAATGGTTCAGACATGTTCCACAGGTCATGACCTCCACGCCCTGCGCCTCCATGCTCTTTAAATCTTCGACGGAGTCGGAACCTTCACAGCTTAAATATGCACCGGAATTAAAAAGTAAAATCGTCTGTGGCAGTTCCTCCAGCTGCGTCAGCGCATAGACAAATCCTTTCATCAGCATTTTTCCTAGCTTATCATCCCCCTCGCCCATGTGGTCTGCACCGAGCACAACGACTGTTTTTTTCTTTCGGATGTCCGGAATACAATTTTCCCCAGTGACCGGTGTGGATGAAACATTCCCATCCTTTATATTATTTTTCACAAACTCTTCTGTCACTTCCATCCATACCGTGTATTCCTGATCAGATTTTTTCTCGCTCTTTGCTTTTAACCCTTTATGGTCTGCCATTTTGGTAAGATTTTGCACTGCGATCTCATTGTCCACGGTCACTTCCACGATTCCTGCCTCTGTCATGCCGGAAATTGCATTTTTTGCCTCGATCACCGGCAATGGGCACTGTTTTCCTTTTGCGTCAATCTGAATATTCATTTTTCATGTCTCCATCTGTTTATTTATATTTTTTCAACCGACAGCAGCTGCTGTATTTTTTTATTTCAGGACATAGATTTTCTTTTCCCTTTTCTCTGTCACTCTTCCTATTATTCCACAGTCCAGTCCGAGTGCTTCGATCTCCTTCAGCGCCTTTTTGGCCTCATTTTCCGGGATTGCCACAAGAAGTCCCCCGGAAGTCTGCGGATCAAATAAAATCTCTTCCATCGCAAAACTGCAATTTTCAAATGCCACCTGTGCACCGATATGATTGCGGTTGCGCTGTCCTGCGGCTGTAATGTAGAATTCTTCCACATAATCCTCGCACGCCTTGATATAAGGAACCTGTGATGTCCACACCTCTGCGGAAAAGTTTTCGCCCAGCATTTCACCCAGATGTACCAGCAATCCAAATCCGGTAATGTCCGTACAGGCATGTATCCCATACTTTTTAAAAATCTCTGCCGCATATTTATTCAGAGTAGTCATCGATTCCACCGCCTGTTCAAAGGCTTCTTCAGACACTGCTCTCATACGGGATGCCGTCATGACGATCCCTACTCCTAACGGTTTCGTCAGAAGCAGCAGATCTCCTTCTCTGCAGTGATTGTTTTCCAGAATACGTTTCGGATGAATCGTGCCCATCACAGACAGTCCATACTTCACATCCACATCATTGATGGAATGACCACCTGCCAACACGCCGCCTGCCTCCGTCACTTTCTCATTTCCACCAAGTAAAATCTGTCCTAAAATGTTGGCGTCCATGCTCTCCGGAAAGCACACAATGTTTAATGCTGTTTTAACTTCTCCTCCCATCGCATAAATATCGCTCAATGCGTTGGTGGCTGCAATTTGTCCAAAGAGATAAGGATCTTCCACCATCGGCGGAAAGAAATCAAGCGTCTGCACCACTGCAAGCTCGTCCGTAAGCTGATACACTGCCGCATCATCGGAATGGTCAAAACCGACCAGCAGATTCGGGTCAGCTTTTTTCGGTATCATTTTTAATACCTTGTCCAAAATTCCCGGTCCAAGCTTCGCCGTGCAGCCTCCGCCCTTGCAAAATTCGTTCATCATCTTCTGGTTCTCCTGTCAGAATCGTATTTATGTCTTTTATATTGTACATTAAATTTTTATAAAAATCATCCATTTTATATGGTTAATTTTTTGCGTTCATATTATAATGAATAGACAATTACAAATATAAACAGGAGCATTTTTATGGAGCAGACCAAAACAGATCCGGGCAGAAAAAAGAAAAAACCTCTTCGCAGATGTGGCATATTTTTTGCATGTCTGCTTTTTCTGTTTCTCTGCAGTTTTGTTTATATTTCTAAGAATCCACGTGCCAGAATGCTTTTGTCTGTCATTTATTTTATGCAGGATACCCTGAAAGATCCGGCTTATATTGCCTACCACATTGACATTATGGAATTATGCCAGGATTACTTCAATGGGGATATCTCATTTGAGGGAAAAGCCTACCTGAACGATATCAAAAATTTTAAATACTCCTCCTCCATGGACATTTCCGGGGAGCGCTCTTTTGCGCAGAAGAAACTTTCCATAATCTCCGATATGGATGTTCTGACGCTGAATGTAGGCGAGATGGATTTTTATATGAATCCTAATACCGTTTATTTCATGGTTCCAATGTTAGACAATCTTTCTTATGCCATGACCACCAGCAATACTTATTTCAAAAAAGCACCGGAGCTGACACATGATATTGATCAGGAATGGTTTCACGACAACTTCTCCAATATTATCGAACTGACCAGACAGATTCAGATTGAGGAAACCGGAAAAACAAGAACAGATTCCGATGATGTAAAAAGCCACGAATACCTCGTCACGATCCCGGAGGGTTCCGGTGGTTTTATCTGGGAGCTTTTAGGCATGGATACGCCGGACTATGACATCCGCGTTTCCCTGTATCTGACCGACCTGTGCCGGATGAGCCGTATGGAGGTCGATTTGTCCGATATCACAGAAGGTGCTTCCATGATCATTGACGGAACAGATGTCGGAACCTGTATTTTAAGTTATGAAATGCCAAATGGAGAACGCTTGACACTCACCTATGTCCGCAATCCGTCTGTCACCCATGTGAATTTTATCTATATGGACTGTCTCTATGAGACAAATCAGGGCGACAATTTTACAGCGAGCGGCTATATCACCACCCAGCCAGACGACAACGGTTGCGAAATAAATGTCAAAAACCTTTCCGTCATGCAGGGCGATGAACTGCTTGGCACTTTTTCCTTTATCGGAACGATCACAAAAGAAAAAAATCTGCCGGATGTCTTCCGTGGCGCCGACCTCGATTCGCCAGACATGGAACACATTGACTGGCAGACCGTCCGCGACGACACAGAAGGCTTCATCCAGGATGTGATCAACGAAGCGAAAAAACGATTGACCGAATGAAAAATTTGGAGGTGCGTTTCTTCCATGGCTTTTAACGTACAATAAAAAATGAAATGGCAAGAGGGGCTCTGTGAAAATAGCTCGGATTGTTTATTTATCCATGGTTCGTTTTAGACTTCTTCGATTGTTTATGTTCATTCAAAAAATGGACGTCTGGCTCTCTGTGTCCGTCTACGGAAAACTCTCTTTGCAACTTTATTGTGCGCAAGTTACATGTCAGAAAATCAGCAGAGAAGTAGGGCAAAAATTATCCGGGTATTTTTTAATTTTTGCCCTACAATAAACGATGCTGATTCTGACATTTACTTGCGCTAAATAAAGTTGCAGAGAATTTTCCGTAGACGGACACAGAGAGCCAGACGTCCATTTATGAATGTACATAAACTTAAAGTCTAAAACGAACCATGGATAAATTTACACAATCCTCACAATATTTTCACAGAGCACCTCTTGTCATTTCATTTCTATCAACACACAGAAGCCATGGAAGAAACGCACCTCCAAATTTTTCACTCCGTCAATCGTTCATCTGCTCCATAAAGTACATCCTGGATGCAAAGTCTGGGAAATGCCTTATCTGTTCATTGTAGCCGGTGCCTCCAAATGCCTGCTTTAATTTTACTCCGGCATACATGAGTGCATCGCCATATGCACAGAAATCTTCTGCCTCACCATCCATTTTCACAAACTTTGCGATCAGATTATGTGCGACAGAATCCTGCCTGATATGCACCGGAGCCACGGTGTTTACCAGATCACCAAACTCTTTTACATTGTATTTTAAACTACGGTTGTAAAAATGATATCTGGCTTCCGGGTTTAACCCATTCGGACGATAATATTCAAACTGCGTGTTCGGCGACACAAGTTTCTGCATCAGAAAGCCAACCGCTTTTTCCCGGTCTTCTGATACACACGTCCACTCCTGGATATTTCCAGCCGATGAACCTAACACGCTGCCCTGATCCGAAAAATTTCTTCCCCGGTAAAAAGAACCGGTCTGCAGCACTTTGCGCCACTCTTTATAAAGTGCGATCTGCGCTTTTACCGCATCGAAATCCTCCTTTTTCATGTCGCAGAAATTACATTCATATCCGCAGATTCCAAACGCTGCCACCTGAAATCTTGTCTCAAGCGGTGTCATTCGGAGCGTCTGGTGATTCGGGCAGGATGAGACATGTGCGCTCACCACGGACATCGGATAACCATAACTGTATCCGGTCTGAATCTCCGCACGGCACAGTGCGTCTGTGTCATCACTCGCCCAGATCTGTGGGAAATACGATAAGATTCCAAGATCAAACCGGTTGCCGCCTGCTGCACATCCCTCAAATAAAATTTCCGGGAATCGCTCTGTCAACTCCTTCATACACCGGTAGAGTCCAAGCACATAACGGTGTGCCACCTCCCCCTGCCGCTCCGGTGGAAGTATCTTTGAATAATAATCGGTCACGATCCGGTTCATATCCCATTTCACATAGGCGATATTGGCAGATGAGAACAGGTCACTCATCTGCCCAATGATATAGTCCTGCACCTCTGCCCGGCTCAGGTCGAGCAGCCGCTGGTTTCTTCCCTCGGAATGATTTTTGCCCGGAATATCCATCGCCCAGTCCGGGTGCGCCTTATAAAGTTCACTGTCCACGTTCACCATCTCCGGCTCTACCCAGATGCCAAAATCCATACCGAGATCGTTGATTTTTTTACAGAGACCAGCCAACCCGTTCGGAAGCTTTTTCGTATTCACCTTCCAGTCTCCAAGCGACGAACGGTCATTGTCCCTGTGACCAAACCATCCATCGTCCATCACAAACAGTTCAATCCCTGCTTCTTTTCCGGCTTTTGCGAGCTGGAGCAGTTTTTTCTCATTGATATCGAAATACGCAGCTTCCCAGCTGTTCAACAATACCGGGCGCACTTTTTTCTTCCACGCACCACGCACAATATGTTCCCGCACAAAGCGGTGCATACACTGGCTCATACCATTGTATCCTGCTCTGGAATAAGCCATCACTGCCTCCGGTGTCTCAAAACTTTCCCCTGCCGGAAGCTGCCAGCAAAAATTCTGCGGATTGATTCCAGAGACAAACCTTGTTTTTCCATAGCTGTTCACTTCGACCGCCTCATAATGGTTTCCGCTGTATACAAGATTGAATCCATAGCAGTCCCCGGTATCCTCCGTGGTCTCTCTCCCACTTAACATCACAAACGGATTCGCTCTGCTTGAGGAAGTTCCGGTATAAGAAGCATTTACGTATTTCCCTGCTGCCACCGGGACATCCCATCTTCGCATCTCCCTCGCCCACGCGCCATGAAAGGAGGTAAACACATGATCCGATGTCGGAAAATCGACCTGACAGCTCATCAGCCGCCGAATCTGTACTGCATTTTCACCGTCATTGATGAGTTTTGCACTTCTTGTGATCACATCATACTCCGGAAGAACTCCATAAAGTAATTCTACCTGTAATCCTGTCACCTGATCTTTCATATAAATGATCAGAGTCTGGGCTTCCTCTTCGGCAGCATAAACTGCCGGAAGTCCCTTCAAATTGTATTTTCCATCACAAATCTCATATCCCTGATATCTTAAATCGCATCCCAAAGAACCATCTGCATTTACCAGATCCAGCACCGGGCTTCGGAAATCTCCTGTCAGTCGGCATGGAAATTCCTGCGGCAGCACATCAAGGGAATATGTTCTGTCATTTCCTGCATCCTGCGGATTTCCAGAGAAGCCACGGTCTGCATAGGTCAGAAGATAGTCCATAACTCCATCTGTCTTTCTTCCATAATATAAATGCAGTAAAAATCCATATGCATCAATCTGCATCTGATACGTTGTATTATGGGTATGTAATGTAAATGTTCTTGCTTTCTCGTTGTATATGATTCCCATGTTCTTCTCCTTAAGCTTCTGTCAAATTTATTTTACTGCTCCATTTACAACACCGTTCAGAATCTGTTTCTGGCAGATCAGATAGAAAATCAAAATCGGAAGCAGTGCCAGTAAATAGGACGCAAATGCAAGATTATAATTGGTTCCAAACTGTGTCTGGAATGTCATCTGTGCAAGTGGCAGTGTGTTCACATCGCTACCTGCCAGAATTACAAGTGGTGTCATAACATCATTCCATGTACCAAGTGCTGTGAGTACCGCTACTGTTGCATGCATCGGTTTCATGATCGGAAAAATAACACTCCAATAAGTTTTCCAGGTTGTTGCCCCGTCTACATGTGCAGCCTCTTCCAGTGCCATCGGGATATTTTTCAGATAACCGGAATATAAGAGCACATTCATCGGCATATAAAATACAAGATAACACAAAATAACACCGAAAATATTGTCAATTCCCATCTGTGCTGTCTGCTTCACAAGTGGCATCATCAAAATTGCAAATGGAACAAACATACCGCTTACAATATAAAGATAGGCTACTTTGTAAAATTTACTGGTACTTTTA